>MDSZ01150709.1_pt1 | contig 11969 bp, 8 predicted proteins | sample 811201 | NCBI WGS metagenome assembly MDSZ01 (sample SAMN05326647, study PRJNA326480) | marine metagenome | isolation source: seawater | place: Indian Ocean: North | collected 2010 | reverse complement strand
TACGAGGGCCGCGGATCCCTGATCAACCAGGTTGGCAGTTTTCGGAACATTGGTTTTTACCCCACCATGGTGATCCCACCCCCGGTGATAAAGATGGATAAAACGAACACCCCGTTCTGCCATCCGTCGGGCAAGCAAGCAATTACTGGCAAAAGATCCATCTCCTGGTTTCGCCCCGTACATATCGAGTACATGTTTGGGTTCATTGGATACATCCATTAAACCGGGCACACTTGCCTGCATGCGGAAGGCCATTTCGTATTGGCTGATTTTGGTTGTAATCTCAGGGTCAAGCAGCGTCCGGTTTCCGATCCGGTTTAATTGGTTTACGGAATCGATGACTGATCTTTGATCCTTATTCGTCACGCCATTGGGATTGCTCAGATAAAGAACGGGATCTCCTTTGCTGTGAAAATGAACACCCTGATATTTACTCGGAAGAAATCCACTGTGCCACTGGCGGGATGCAATTGGTTGATTCTGTCCGCCACCTACGGAAGTAAGTACAACAAAGCCGGGAAGGTTATTGGTTTCGGCACCTAATCCGTAAAGGACCCACGACCCCATACTGGGTCGTCCTGAGATTTGAGTGCCGGTATTCATGTAGGTGTGTGCCGGGTCGTGATTAATCTGCTCGGTGCTCATTGAGCGGATGATACACATATCATCTGCGATCTCACCAATCTTGGGAAAGGCTGAACTGAAATACTGACCGGACTTGCCCCATTTCTTGAATTCCAGCTGTGGGCCAAAACACTTTAATTGTTTACCCTGCAGTTGGGCAATGGGTTGTCCTTTGGTAATGGATTCAGGCATGGGCTTACCGTCCATTTCCTTGAGCTTTGGTTTGTAATCAAAAGTCTCCAAATGGGACGGACCTCCGGCCATACAGAGAAAAATTACCCGTTTGGCTTTGGGGTTACCGCTTAATTTTGCATGGGGGGGTAGGTTAGCGGGCCACGCTTGGGGATTGGCCATGGCATTACCGACCAGCATACTTGACAGGGCTGCCGCACCAATACCCACGGATGCCTGATTAAGAAAAGTTCTTCGGTTTATAAAAGTAGGATTCATGGCTATGCGAAATTAGAAGCGGGCGGTGGTTTCGTACATATTGAGAAGAGTGCGGGAGACGCTCGTCCAGGCAGCTAGCTCTGTCTGTGGAAGTTTCTCATCGAAAGGCTTTTGTCCAGTCTTTAGCAATGCGAGAGCAGCTGGCTCATCCTGTTGGTATCGGGTCCTTTGGTTATTAAGTAGTTCCAGCATGACTTTCATTTCATCCTCGTTAGCCTTCCGAGTGAGAGCTTTTTCAAAAGCGAGATTGATCTTATCCTGGTCTTTCTTGGCGGGATCCCGGAGCACGCTTTCGGCAAATACCCGGGCTGCCTCCACAAAGACCGGATCGTTGAGCATCACCAGGGCTTGCTGGGGAATATTGGACCTGGGCCTTTCAGCGGTACATTCCTCACGGCTTGGGGCATCAAAGGCGAGCATGGCTGGATGAGTGAAGCTACGGCAATGGAAAGTGTAGAGTCCTCTGCGATAGAGATCATCTCCTATACCTGCCTGCCACTTGCGAGCAGGGAAATTCAAGTGCTGCCAATACCCGGCGGGTTGATAGGGTTTCACGCTGGTTCCTCCAATCTCAGAAACCAAGAGTCCACTGATCGACAGGGCGGTATCACGAACGAATTCCGCATCCACCCGAAACCTTGATTGTCTGGCGTACAGGCGGTTAAGAGGATCGGCGGTAGCTAGTTTTTCTGTTGGTACGGAGCTTTGTTTATAAGCATCGGAGGTAACCAAAGTACGAATTAACTGTTTAACATCCCACCCATTATTACGAAATTCGTTCGACAGATAATCAAGAAGCTGTGGATGAGTGGGAGGTTCTCCCTGTCCCCCCAGATCCTCAAGCCTTCGGGACAGTCCGTATCCAAAAAAGATTTTCCATATTCGATTAGTAAATGCACGTGCGGGTAGGGGATTATCTTCTGAAATCACCCACTTGGCCAAATCTAGACGGTTTGCTTTGCGATTTTCGACATCCAATTTTCCCATGAATTCAGGAATGGCGGGTTCGACTACTTCGCCAGTTTTATCCAGCCAGTTCCCGCGAGGCAGAATTCGTACCATTCGTTTGTTCCCTGATTGGGAGACAAGCATGGATCGAAAAGTTCTTCTGTAATTGGTTATGGCATCAACTGCTGATTTAACTTCGGAGTCCAGTTCCTTAATCGCACCATCCAATTCATTAACTTGTTTTCTTACACTTAAAATGCCGGCAGGTGCTTTTGAGTAGATATATTGGATGAAGTGAGACCTTAGAGTATCTTTTTCATTATCCTTACGATCCTTTTCTGCTTTCTTCGCAAGGTTTTGGATATTCCCGGGTAAGGATTTATCATTCTTGGCGAGTGCGATCCATTTGTTGAGTGAAAGCTCGGGATCCTGCCGAGGGTCCATTTTGCTAAGAACGCCAACTTTATCCCAATAAATGGTTCCATCCCATTGCGTGAATGCCATTCCATTTACTTTCGCCATGGGTTTAAGACCAATTTTCTTTGCAGTTACAGAAAGTCTGACCCATTTACCCAGTTCGGGTAGTGGGCCCATTTTCACCCTCGCTGTAGTATTTTCTCGGCCATAAGGAATGAGGGATTCCCCCCAGTAGGCACGATGCTCCCAGGTTCCGTCATTGAATTGCAACATAACCTGCTTGGGTGGATTTTTGGGGTCAAGGAAAGCATATGCAAAAAATTCATCCTGATCATTCCTCACTTGGTGTGGATTTTTTGACTTGTAGAAAAAATGCTGATTATTTCCTACACCGGTTCGAACAAATGATTTTGAACCTGAAAAGACCGGATCATCCGCAAGTTTCCATTCGCCATGAAGTTCGGCATCCGTTGGAGCGGCGTCTTCGACAACTATTCTTTCCTTTTTTTCAATTCCACTATCTGAAGGTTCATCGTAATTAAAACTGGATGACTTTTGAGTAAGTTGTGTTCGCAATTTATTTCGTTCTTTCTCAAGTCCTGATTTCTTTTCATCTCTGATTTTCTCAGTCTCTTTTTTGGCTGATTCAAGTTCTTCTAATTTATTTTTCTGATCAGGAGTGGGCAGATAAAGATTTGGGTTTCTTCTACCCACAGGTTTTTCCTGGATATCCGCAAAAAAGGCAGCAAGGGAATAAAAATCCTTGATCGTAAAAGGATCATATTTGTGATCATGACATTGTGCACATCCGGTTGTTGCACCCAACCAGACTACCCCGAAATTACGAACACGGTCGGCCTGATAGATGGCTTGATATTCTGCTGCCTGGGCTCCGCCCTCTTCCGTTGTTTGAAGTAAGCGGTTGTAGCCGGACGCAATTTTTTGCTGATTGCTCGCTTCATGAAGTAAATCACCGGCGAGGTTTTCGATCACAAATTGATCATAGCTCATGTTTTGATTGAAAGCATCGATTACATAGTCGCGGTAGGATGACACTTCCATAAATACATCGCTGTGATATCCGATCGTATCTGAATACCGGACAAGATCCAGCCAATGCAAAGCCATGCGTTCACCGAACCTTTGATCAGCCAATAAACGGTCGACTAATTGATCATAAGCACTCTCCGTCTGGTCATTCAAAAATTGCTTTGCTTCATCTGGGGTGGGGGGCATGCCCAGTAAGTCGAAGTAGAGGCGACGCAGCAGGGTCTTTTTATCCGATGGCAATGCGAATGAAAAAGTTTCATTTTCTAATTTCTTGGCAATAAAACGATCGACCGGATGTGCGGATTTGGTCTTGCGAGTCTTTGTAGGGACGGATGGCTTGATAATCGGAAGAAAAGACCAGTGCTCCTCATATTCGGCTCCCTGCTTTATCCAATCTTCGAGAATTTTTTTTTGTTTTGCGGATAGCCGTTTGCCGGTTTCCGGCGGAGGCATCAATTCGTCCTTATCGTCGCTGTGTAATCGAAAGACCAGCTCACTATCCTCTGGTTTTCCCGGGACGACGGCGGAGTATCCACCGAGGTCTTTAAGTGCACCTTCAGATAAATCAAGTCGTAGATTTGCTTCCCGGGTGCTTTTGTCCGGACCGTGGCAGTGGAAGCAATACTCAGAGAGGATGGGACGAACCTCATTTGTGAAATCAACCTTTGCGAAAAGATTACTCCAGATGAGAGAAATAAATAGGCTGAAACGAGAAATCTTAAAAAGGCAATGATTACGCATCCATGTATTTTTAAAGCTCTCTAAAATTAAAACAATAATAGAAAAAGGATAAATTGAATATTTAATGCTCAAGCGACTCTTTTCATAAAAGTAAGGGGCTGAGCAATCGTTCAAAACAAGACATCATAGATGTCCGGTCATTAATAGACTTAGCGAAAGAAAAATTTAACCTGCAAACAAATAGATAATCAGTGGGAAACTGATCATTTGACTTTCGATGCCTTTAACAGGTTAATATTTTTGTTTAATCGTGATTCGATTTAATCGAATCAATGGCGTAAGTGATCGCCAGTAAGTTTTTGTTTCTTTTATCGAAGATAGCTTTCCCGTCTTCTGGGCACCCAAACAGGGAAGCCCATCCCATGCCTTTATTTTCGTGGATGAGATGCACATCAGTTATCCATTCCCTGATTGTCTCAAGATTCTTTAACAAACGGTTTCCTTCCCTAGGTTGTTTTAATCTTTGGGCATGGGGTATACGATGAGTGATCTGTCCTTCTGCATTTCTTTGTTCATCCCAAATTACTTCTGCAGTCTGGCATGCCTCCCAGTATCGAATCTCTGGGAATTTTACATAGCTTTCTACAATAGACTGTCCCATAGCTTCAATTTGGCTCATCGCAGCCTCCGCAAAGGTTATGTCGTCAGTTGGAGTGTAATTATTTTTGGCATTCTCGAGGATTTTAACTTTCTGATCAAGAGCACTGGCGATGCCTTTAACCATGGAATAATTAATTTGTGCCCGCAAATTACCATCAAGCATTATGTCAATCGCATCAATATCCTGAGACTCCGATTTACGGGCATCTGCGAATGGTATTTCTGATGATCCTTTTTGCTCTCCTGATGAGGGGGGGGGGACTTTAAGATTAGGTCGAGGAAAGAGTTGTGCGTAGGGATGATTGGCGGTAATTTTTAAAAATTTATTGCGATTGCTGCCTTTAATAATGGCGTTTTCCCCTTCATGTAGGAATCGAGAGTCTTTTTTATTGAATCCTTCGAATTTAATATTTCCTTCAAATACTTCGGTGATCACCGTAGCTTCCTCCATCGTGTGATCCACGAACACCCCGAATTGGGTACCTAAATCAAAAAATGAACCTACCGGAGTTTGGACGGAAAAGCTTCCTGGTTTTCCTTCGTGTGTGGCGGTAAGCATTCCCTGGCCAAGAGTTAATGAGTTTCCGCTACTAATCTGAAAATAGGCTGGGGCTTCGATCACGACCTTTGTTTTAGATGGAAAATCAACTTCAATGGCACCTCTCTGTAAATGCAACATATCAGTCGGCATGCTATCTCCATCACTCACAGAGATTCCTCTCCAGTCTGCACCCTCTGAAGAGACAAGAAGTGCTGGTGGTTCTGGATGTGAGGAGGAAAAGAAGACTGAAAATAGGACTATTGCTGCAGCTGCCCACCCGCCATAGGTGATAAAAGGGAGGATCTCTTTCTTGGTTTCCTTCTCTTTAAATCCGAGGAATGGACTATGATGCCTGCTGGCCAAAGTCGAGTCTGTCTCCAGGCACTCTTGGTAGTATTCACGGAGCTTCTGGCTGGAGAGAAGTTCGGTTTGCAGATCGGTAAACTCAGTATCTGAGATTTCTCGATCTATCAGTTTCCAGACTAGTTTTTCGTAGTTTTTCATAAATAGATTACAATGTTTTCAGGTTGGTTTGAATACAGATCAAAAGCTGATGTCTAAGCCGTAAGAACTTTTGGGAAAGTGTGTTTGCACTAATTCCTTCCCGTTTAGCTAATTGATCTACGGAGAGTTCTCCCTGATACCTCTCAAGCAAAAGGGCACGGTCGTGGTTATCCAGTTTCCCTAGACACTGGTTCATCGCGATTTCCCGTTCCTTGGGATTGTGCTCAGCGGGGTCATCCTTTCCCAAGATATCAAGTAGTTCGTCATTGAAGACTAGTTTTTCCCGACTTTGGTTTCGGAAATAAGCTTTAACCTGAAAGAAACAAACCCGATATGCCCATTTAAGAAAGATAGTTTCCGGGTCCCAGTCATTCCGTTTGACCCAGAGAACTTTATTGCATTCCTGCAGAACATCATCAGTGGATGGAGAGTTGGCCAGTAACTTGGCCAAATAAACTCTCATTTTGACTTGGGCTTTAGTAAGCTCGGAAACAAATAGACTTTCGGTATCGGGGTTGGGCATTCAAATTTCTTATACCGAAGAAGTGAAATTTATGACGCTAGATTTTGCTTCTCAGATGGAGTTTTTAGTGCCGAAATTAGGGTCAAAGATTCAGAGTCTTTCCACTCCGGAATGATTCATCAGCAGCCAAGACAATCTCGCTGGCACGGATGGCACTATTTTGATGTTCCGTGAGATCCGCTTTTCCAGTTATACCATCGAGAAAGAAGACCTGTTCCCTACGGCAAAGTTCATCATGATCAGGTTCATCATCCAAATCTATGTATTCATCCTTGGCTACCAATTCACCATTTTCGTTTTTCTCACTTCGGTGTAGAAGGATCCTCTCGGTTTGACAATGAGCATCCACATCCGAGGATTTGCCCCTGGAACCTGCTTCTGCGGCAACAATGCTTGCAGATCCGAGTGGTCCGACAACATCTTTAACAAAGAATGCGGTCTCACTCATCATCGGGCCCCATCCTGCCTCGTACCATCCGACACTTCCGTTTTCAAAAGTGACCTGTAGGTGCCCGTAATTGATCTTATCCTGAGGCAATTCATCTGTCAGTTGTGCACCAACCCCGGACACCCGAATCGGTTTGGATTCGGTCATTTGGCACATTACATCGATATAATGAACCCCGCAGTCGACAATCGGTGAGATTGAGGAAAGCAGACTTTTGTGCGTCTCCCAATTCTTGCCATAGGATTGCTGGTTCAAATTCATCCTCATGACGAGAGGAGTACCCAGTGTTTTGGCAACCTCCACAAATTTGATCCAACTTGGGTGCTGGCGTAAAATATAACCAACAACCAAGGCTTTGTTTTTGGATCTGGCAAGCTCGACCAATTCTTTACACTGCTCTGCATTCTCTGCTAGTGGTTTTTCCGTAAAAACATGACAGCCCGCTTCCAAGGCAAGTTTGGCAAATGGATAATGAGTGTCTGGGTATGTGGAAATACAAACGGCATCCGGTTGAAGTTCCCGTAATGCATCCTGGTAGTCGTTCGCTTCTGCAGTGCCGTCTGGGAGTTCAGTCATAAGTTTCGCACGGGAATCCGGACTACGCGTGCAAACCGCAGCAATCTCAAACTCTGGAATGGAAGCGTAGGCGAGGGCATGGGATCTACCCATATTGCCTGCACCAACAACAAGGACACGAATTTTTTGATCAGTCATGGCTTATAAAACTTTAGTTATCTTGAAATCCAATCGGAGGGGCGATGTTTACGTACCAAATCGTCCTGCATTTCACCCACGAATTTATAATAGCCTTTCAGGCTTAACTGGGATGCTGCCGGCTCATCGACAAGGATCGTGGTACGTTGATGCAGTTGCAGGGCAGAGGCCGGACACATTGCGGAAAGAGGACCTTCGATCATATCCTTTACGGCTTCCGCTTTATTTTCTCCATGTGCAAGGAGTAGAATACGCCGGGCATCAAGAATGGTTTTTATACCCATAGTGATGGCGAGTTTCGGTTGGAATTCATCCGGTTTGAAGAATCGGGAGTTATCCTCAATCGTTTGCTTGGTTAGGGTTTTGACCCGCGTGATTGAGCCAAGACTTGAGGTGGGTTCATTGAAGCCAATATGTCCATCCGTACCGACGCCTAAAACCTGAAGGTCAATACCGCCTGCTTCTTCGATCATTTTTTCATATGCAGGACCCACATCGAGAGGGTTATCGGCCATACCGTCAGGCACTTGAGTATTGGATGACTCGATATTTATTTTACTGAATAGATTATCATCCATAAAGGTGCGGTAGCTTTGCGGATGATTTGCGGGAATCCCTACATATTCGTCGAGGTTAAAAGTTTTAACTCCGGCGAAACTCAAATCATGCTCGTTGTGCCGGCGAATTAATTCCTCGTACAAACCTAGAGGGGTTGAGCCAGTGGCTAAACCAATTACGGAATCAGGGAAAGTCTTGATTTGCGACTCTACAAGATCGGCACTTTTTCTGGCAAGGGATTGGGCATCAGGGAAAACGAGGACTTCCATAATGGAAGATCATTCATCCAGAAGTCTTTCTGTTCAAGCCTTTACTTAGAAAATTAAATCGAATTTCACTTAATCAGTACTTGGATTTTATCAATAACTTTTGCCGGCAACCAAAATTTAATGTTTTCTGAATTACCTGTTTCTTCAAAAGAAAGGAACATGTCTGGATATTTGTCTTTAACCCTTTCAATCTCTTTCCAATTCATAGGGCCTATTGGCTTTCCTGATCCGTAGTAGAACCATTTTTTTAAATTTGTAGCACAGGCACTTGACCAGGCCTCGGCTGTATTGGTGGCAAATTCAACCTCTGTCTCGTCAATAACTCCGTCTTTATTGGCGTCGAAAGTCTTAATATTCTCTAAGTCATCAATTAAGATGGCTTCGATTTTTTGAAGCAGATCTGTTTTTTTACCAATTTCCTGAGCAAGTATTTCTTCAACAGCCTCCTCTACTCGGGCTTTTTTTTTCCGTCTTCGCTCGATGGAATACTTTTTTTTGCATCTTCGATGAGTTTTGCTGCACCTGCTGGATCTTCGGTTAATTTGCCCAAGAATTCGGGGAGTTCAATTCCCACATTTTTAGTTATTTGATGAAGGGGAGGGAGGGCTCCTACCAGACCGGATACAAAGTTGGCAGTGTCGTTTTTTCCATCTTTACCTCCTCCTGAATCCCAAACGGTAACCTTATCGATTTTCAGGTTCGAAATAGCTTTCACTTGCTCCGCGACAAGTTGCGGCAATTGTTCGGTCACCAGTAATGTACTTGCAAACTCGGCCCCACCTGCAGCATTAACAATTTTGGCAAAACCTTCCGCCTTGCTTTGGAGGGCGGCAAGCGTACCTTTCGCTTCCGCTTCCATGAGGGATTGAATACCATCTGCTTCACCTTTTTTTAGGCGTCTTGTTTTTTCCGCATCGGCTTCCGCTAAGGTCTCAATTTTAGACTTCTCGATCTGAGCAGGGATTACGATGTCAGCGTGTTGGCTTGCCTTCTCTCGCTCAGATCGGGCTGCCTCTGCTTTGGTCTCAGCGGCATAAGCCTCTTCTGATGCCTGGGCTGATTTTACTTTTTCTGCGGCCACCGCTAATCTTTCAGCCTCTGCCTCCTGCTCCCGTCTGGCTGCGTCCGATTGTGCCACTTTAATTTTTGATAAATTTTCGCCCTCGGTGGCAGAGGCCTGAGCACTGGCCACGCTAATCCTTCTTTCACGCTCTGCTTCAGCTGCACCAATCTCGCCGTCTCTTTCTCGCTGGGCCACACTTACCTTAGCCTCATTGATCGCACGGGAAGATGCTTCCTTACCAAGAGCGTCAATGTAGCCGGACTCATCGGTTATATCTTTAATATTAACATTAATAAGTCGAAGTCCCACTTTTTTGAGTTCTACTTCAACCCCGTTGGTAATCTTCTCGATGAGTAGATCTCGGTCTGCATTGATGGATTCGATATCCATGGTTGCGATGACAACCCGCATTTGACCGAAAATAATATCACTGGCCTGTTCACGAACCGCCTGCATGTTTAACCCGAGTAGTCTTTCCGCGGCGTTTTCCATTACCCCTGCCTCGGTGGACACACCAACTGTAAAAGTAGAAGGCGTATTTACCCGGATGTTCTGTTTGGATAGGGCTCCCTGTAGGGCTATGTCGATGGGGAGGGGTGTAAGGTCGAGCCACTGATAGTCCTGAATAAGGGGCCATACGAAGGATGCTCCACCGTGTACGCACTTGGAAGAACGACCGCTACCTGTCTTTCCATAAATGACCAGCACCTTGTCCGATGGACACCTTTTGTAGCGACTGAAAAAGAAAACGAGCGTTCCAAGAACAACGACGATGAGGGAGACAATGCCGATTAATACGAAATCCATGATTATTTTAGGTTAGGATGATTTTATTTTGTTAGTAAATTATTTTTTGGTTGATTCCTCTTCCAAAAGTGAGATCAAAAGAGTTTGCTGATCCACTAATTCCTTAACCCGTACAGCTGCTTGGTTTGGAATTTTTTTATCATGATCAGTAACTGCTTTGACGATTCTTAGTCGGCCCTGAACCATTACCTCAATTTGTCCCATGCCTTTCCTGCTTGGCGGGATAGGCAGATAAACCGATCCAACTTCTCCTATGCAGTTTTTATAGTTCAAAGTACCTTCTTCTCTCAGGCTGTGCAGATAGCTCATTAGGTAGACAATTAGACCAAGAAAAATACTTCCCACAATTGTTCCGATGAATGTGGCCCCTCCGGTTTCTAGTCCATTTTGCAGGGAAGCTGCACCAGCCCAGCCAAACCCGGTAAAAAAAGCTCCAATGGACCGGATGGATAAAATTCCAGTCGCACCACCTTCTCCACCATCACCGATATCAAAGTCTGCTTCCACTCCTTCTGCCGCTCCGCCAATCAAGCTCAGAACCATTTGAACTGTCAGAATTAAACTGGATATTGCACCGATTGCGACGAAAGTTTTCATCGCGGGTTCCATATTTAGCCAGTAGTCGATCATAGTATATTAGTTTTTATATTTAGATGGATTACTTATCATGGCGTCAAGGGAAACATTGAAAAAATTTAAATATTAATATAATAGTGCACTTATTGCACGATTCCTTTTCTTGTCCTTTTGATAAGTAAGGAAGTTGTCATTGATGTAATTACTGAGAGGAAGTAAATTCCACAACCGTATTCTAATTTGACGAAGGTTCCCCCCGGTAGAGTTTTCATGCTAATTAAAAAAAGGGAGAGTACGAAAACTTCAGCCATCGAAAACTTACCCAAGATTTTGGCTCCGTTATAAAGAGAGAAAGCTTTGGGATCTTGAGTAGAAAAGGAATGATTCCAGAATACGCAAATTTTTCCTACAGGGAAAACCACTGAAAATATTGATAATATCACAACCATGAACCAATCATTCATTTCAGCCAATTCGACAATGATGCCGAAAATTGAGTAAGTGACTGAGTCCATGCTTTCCGGATCCATGAGTTCCATTAACCATGTGAATTCTCCTGCCTTCGGGTAAATAGTCATGGTTGGTGCAACGAGGCCAATGCCCAGTAAAACTGAGCTCACAAGAATCAGGGGTCTTGTCATCTTTTGGATGGTTACTCCCTCATAAACTGAGCAAGATCATCGATCGTTGAATCAATCGGCAGAAGGGTGAGAATTAGACTCCGAACTGAATTCCCTGAATCTTTGGGGAATTGAAGTGAGTTTTTACCAACTCTAAGTGACTTTAGGTCAATCTCGATATTACCCGCTAAATCATCCTTAGCCAGGTCGCTATCCTTTACCACGATTTCAATGGATGACTTTGGTTCATAACGGATTCTTGCTGCTTGAATCGCTTCATTGGGGGAAATTGTTTTTCCCAGTAAATCACTCCATTTTAAGTCAATCTGTAAGCCTGACCAATTGCCGAGAAGGGAATCTTCCTTCACTGTACTTTCAAATATTTCGTTACCAAGCCATTTAATTTGATATTTAATATCCGGTCCGTCCTCTCCTCGGTCCCATGATTTACCCTCTTGATTGCTGGGATAAAGTTCGATTTCAGATGCGTAGAGATAGTAAGACTTACCTTGAATG
>MDSZ01072673.1_pt1 | contig 11970 bp, 14 predicted proteins | sample 811201 | NCBI WGS metagenome assembly MDSZ01 (sample SAMN05326647, study PRJNA326480) | marine metagenome | isolation source: seawater | place: Indian Ocean: North | collected 2010 | reverse complement strand
CTTTATATAAAAGAGAAAAGGCAAATCCCATTGCTGGTTGTTTGCCAATACTTTTACAGATACCAGTATTTTTTGCCTTATATAAAGTTTTATTTGTAACAATTGAGATGAGACAGATGCCATTCTATGGTTGGATACACGATTTATCTGAACGAGACCCTACTTCAATTTTTAATTTATTTGGATTATTGCCATATGATGTTCCCTCATTTTTAGTGATAGGAGCTTGGCCAGTAGCCATGGGTGTTTCAATGTGGATCCAACAAAAATTAAATCCGGCACCTACAGACGCAATGCAGGCTAAAATTTTTGCTTTTTTTCCTCTTTTTTTAACTGTAATACTTGCTCCATTCCCAAGTGGTCTAGTAATTTATTGGACTGTAAATAACATTTTAACTATGGCTCAACAAGTATTTATAATGAAAAGAACAACAGTTAAAACCGTTACATAATTTATTTATAAAAGCATAATAAAGGATTAATGGATTTAAAAAAAATACTTCCCAAAGATGGACCACCAATTACTGAAGTATCAAAATATATAGAAAAATACAAAAACGATTTGATAGTTATTAAGTATGGTGGAAATGTATTTATTGACAGAAATATCTTTAATAATTTTATAACAGATATAAGTTTATTAAATAGATTAGGTTTATCTATTGTTGTAGTTCATGGTGGTGGACCGAGAATTAAAAGAGAATTAGATAAATCTAAAATTCAATCAAAATTTATTAGGGGTCTTAGGGTGACTGATAAAAGAATAATTAAAATTGTAGAAACTGTATTAATTGATTTTAATAATGATATTGTCAACTCATTAAAGGAAAAGGAATCTGAGGCAATCTCAATTCATACTAAAAAAAACAATATTATTGAAATAATTCCAGAAGATAAGGAACTAGGATTTGTTGGTAAGCCAAATAAAATTAATAATGATATTTTAAAAGAGATAATAAACCAAAAAAAAATTCCTATTATTTCTCCCTTGGGTCTAGATGAAAACAATCAAACATTTAATATCAACGGAGATACTGCAGCAGGGGCTATTGCAAAATCATTAAAATCTAGAAGATTACTTCTAATGACAAATGTGGAGGGTGTTTTAGATAAAGAAAATAAATTAATTGAAGAAATTTCATCATCAGAAATTTTACAAATGATCAAAAATGGAACAATTACTGAAGGTATGATACCTAAAATAAATACATGTTTGGATGCTGTAAATAATGGAGTTACTGCAGTAGGTATCATAGATGGTAGAAAAAAATACTCAATATTATTTGAAATTTTTTCAGATAAAGGTTCAGGAACATTAATAAGAAAATGAAGGAATTAACAGAAATTAAATATTGGATTTTTGATCTTGATAACACTCTTTACAGTGGACAAACAAAAGTATTTCATGAAGTTGATAAAAAAATGTCATCTTTTATTTCTGAGAAATTTAATGTTGACCTTAAAGAAGCAAAAAAAATTCAAAAAGAATATTTTTATGAATATGGGACAACGTTATCTGGCTTGATGAAAAAAAAAGATGTAGATCCTCATGAATTCTTAGAATTTGTACATAATATAGATATTTCATGGCTTCCGAAAGATGAGACTTTAAAAGAAGAATTAATTAAGATTAGAGAAAAAAAATATATATTTTCTAATGGTTCCCATGCGCATATTAAAAATGTGACAAGTCAATTAGGTATTGATGGCTTATTTGATGGTTCATTTGACATTACTGACGCAAATTTTATACCAAAACCTCATATAGAACCATATAAAAAACTAATTAAAAAATTTAACTTAGATCCTAAAAAATCTATTTTAATTGAAGATATAGCACATAACCTTGAACAAGCTAAAAATTTAGGTATGAAGACTTGCTGGCTTGAAAATGATGAGACCTTTGCAAAAAAAGATGCTGACAAGCCTTATATTGATTATAAGATTAATAGTTTGTCTTCTTTTCTTCAAAAAATTAATGTATTAAAAGATAATTAAATCAAAAATTATGAGTAATCTAAAAGATATTATCAATAATGCTTGGGAAAATAAAGACCAAGTAAATCAAAATTCTGATCAAACACTTAAGGATTCTATCAATCAAATAATTGCAGATTTAGATAGTGGCAAAGTGAGGGTTGCTGAAAAAATAAATAATGAGTGGGTAACTCATCAACATATTAAAAAAGCCATAATGTTAAGCTTTAGAATTTATCCTATGGAAAATTTAAATGGGCCTTATAGTAGCTGGTATGATAAAGCACATTTATTAAAAGGAAAAACTGCTGGTTGGTCTAAAGAAGATCACGAGAAAGCTGGTTTTAGAATGGTGCCGAATTCTCCTGTAAGAAAAGGTTCATTTGTTGGAAAAAATGCAGTTCTGATGCCGTGCTACGTTAATATTGGAGCTTATATAGATGAAGGTACAATGATAGATACTTTTGCAAGAGCAGGAAGTTGTTGTCAGATAGGAAAAAATTGTCATATTTCTGCAGGCTCAGGTGTAGGGGGAGTTTTAGAACCCGCACAAGCTTTACCAACAATTATTGAAGATAATGTTTTTTTGGGTGCTATGTCTGAAGTGGTAGAAGGGGTGATTGTTGGAGAGGGATCTGTTTTAAGTATGGGTATGTACATAGGTCAATCCACTAAAATAGTAAACCGAAAAACTGGAGAAATTTCTTATGGAAAAATTCCACCCTACTCAGTTGTTGTTCCAGGTTCATTGCCCGACAAAAAAAATGCATCAGCACCTTCTTTATATTGTGCTGTTATAATCAAACAAGTCGATGAAAAAACAAGATCAAAAACTTCAATCAATGATCTTTTAAGAGAATAATTCATGAAAATTATTAATGAAGTTAAATTAGCAAAAGAGCTAATCAAATTCCCATCAATAACACCAATTGATGCTGGAATTATGAAATTTTTGGATAAAAAGTTAAGACAACTAGGTTTCAAAACAAAAATTTTAGAATTTAAAGAAAAAAATTTTAAACCTGTTAAAAATTTATATGCGAGGATAGGTACAAAAGAACCTAACTTTTGCTATGCAGGACATTTAGATGTTGTCCCTCCAGGTAATTTAAAAGATTGGACTATTAACCCTTTTAAACCATCTATTAAAAAAGGTCATTTAATAGGAAGAGGAGCTAATGATATGAAAAGTTCTATAGCAGCTTTTGTATCTGCTATAAGTATTTTTTTATCAAAAAATAAAAAATTCAATGGATCAATCAGTTTACTACTCACTGGAGATGAAGAAGGTGAAGCAATAAATGGTACAAAAAAAGTTGTAGAATATTTAAAAAAAAAGAGAGAGAAAATTAATTTCTGCTTAGTTGGGGAACCTACTAACCCTAGTAAATTAGGTGAAATGATTAAAATAGGTCGAAGAGGTAGTCTAACAGGAAAACTTATTATTAATGGAGTGCAAGGACATGTTGCTTATCCCCATAGAGCAAACAATCCATCCACTACAATGGTCAAAATTTTAAATGAAATTAAAAATATAAAATTTGATAGAGGTACAAAAAATTTTCAACCAACTAACTTAGAGATAACTCAAATAAATATTAATAATAAAGCTGATAATGTTATACCTGGTCAAGCTGAGGCTTCATTTAATATAAGATTTAATAATAAACACACCTCAAGTTCTATAAAAAAAAGACTAAATAAAGTTTTTAATCAAATAAGTAAAAAAAATAAATCTAAGTTCAGAATTAAATATAAGGTTTCAGGTGAAGCTTTTTTAACAAAGCCTAATGAAACAACCTTTATGATACAAAAGATAGTAAAAAAAATTACAAAAATAAAGCCTAAGCTATCTACTACTGGAGGAACATCTGATTTACGTTTTATAAAATCTATATCACCAGGTTTGGAATTTGGTTTAGTAGGAAAAACTATGCATAAAATTGATGAAACAGTATCTTTAAAAGATTTAAAAAATCTTACTAAGATTTATTTTAATATATTACAGAATTATTTTAAGTGAAAACTGGATTAATCACTTCCGACAGCTATCTAAATCACGACACAGGTCCCGGACACCCGGAGCAGATAGCCAGGGTAAGTGTAATTAATAATAACTTCAAAAAATTAAATAATAAAAATATTTTATGGAAAAAACCATCTTTAATTACAGATGAAATGATTAAAAGTACTCATGATACCGAATATGTTGATTATGTTAAAAAATCATTTCCAAATAAAGGTTTTTCATCCTTAGATGGTGATACAATTATTTCACCTGGAAGTAAAAATGCCACTTTTGATGCAGCTGGCTCAATAATTTCAGCTATAGATGGTATTCAAAACAAAGAGTTCAAAAATGCTTTTTGCTCTGTGCGTCCACCTGGACATCATGCAGAAAAAAATAAAGCTATGGGTTTTTGTATTTATAATAATGTAGCAATTGGTGCTAATTACTTACTTAATAAATATAATTATAAAAAAATAGCAATATTAGATTTTGATGTTCACCACTTTAATGGAACGCAAGATATTTTTTATGATAATGAAAAAGTTTTAGGAATATCAACACATCAATACCCTTATTATCCGGGTACTGGATCTGAATATGAAAAAGGTAAATTCAACAATATAAAAAATATTCCCTTACAAGCTGGAACAAATTCAGAGGAATACTTTAATGCTTTTGAACATGCATTAAAAAAATTAAAAGAATTTAAGCCTGAGTTTATTTTAATAAGTGCTGGATTCGATGCTCATAAAGATGATCCTTTAGCTCAGATTAAACTTGAAACAGAAGATTTTTATAATATTACAAAAAGAATATTGGAAACTTCAAGAAAATTTTGTAACGGCAAAGTCGTTTCAATTCTTGAAGGTGGATATGACCTTCAAGCACTTCAAGATAGTACTAAAAGACATGTTGATGCATTGATAGAATTCAATTGAAAATTATCTTATAAATTATAAACAGCTTTGATGAAATTGTATAAAATCAAAAAATCCAAAATCGATAACAAAGGTCGTGGGCTATATGCAACGAGAGATATAAAAGCTGGAACAAAGATAATTAATTACATAGGAAAAATATTATCCAACAAAGTAGTAGATGAGTCAGACAAATTTGATAATAAAAAACCTATATATTTATTTACTTTAAATAAGAAATATACATTAGATGGAGATTTCCCTTGGAATACTGCCGGATTAATTAATCATTCATGTGATAATAATTGTGACTACGAAGGTAAAGGTCTCAAAGTTTGGGTCACTGCAATAAAAAACATAAAAAAAGGTGAGGAATTCACCTGTGATTATGGTTTTGGCTATGATAAAGACTTCAAACAATTTCCCTGTAAATGTAGGGCAAAAAATTGTTGCGGATATATTGTTAGAGCTGAGTCTAGATGGCGAATAAATAAAAAATTTTCTATGGCTAATAAAAAAATTTTAATAAATAATTCTAGATAAAAACAAACCCTCTGGAGGAGCTGGAGGAGCACATAATGACCTATTTTTTGACTTAATTACAGTTTCAAATTTTTTTAATGACCATTTGTTTTCTCCTAAATACTTTAAACAACCAACCATTGAGCGAACCTGCTGTTGTAGAAAAGATTGAGACCTAAACTCTATAATAATTTTATCTTTCGAGGTTTTTATTTTTACAAGCTTCATTGTCTTAATTGGACTCCTCGCACTACAACTAGAGGCTCTGAATGTTGAAAAATCTTTAGTACCTGATAACTTTTTAGCACCTTTTTTCATTATTAGTGCATCAAGTTGATTCATAACATGCCATCCTCTTTTCTTTTCTAAAACAGGTTCGCTTAAACGATTTATTATTATATATTTATAAATTCTCATTTTAGCTGAAAATCTTGAGTGAAAATTATTGCTTCTTTTTTTTATTTTTAAAATAGCAATACCCTCTTTATTCAAAAAATGGTTCATTGATTTCAAAAATCTACTTGTTTGAAGTATTCTATTTTGACAATCAAAATGTGCCGATTGTTCAATCGCATGTACCCCTGTATCAGTTCTACCTGATCCAAATAATACTATTTTTTCTTTTAAAAGTTTTGAGATTTTTTTTTGAATTAAGCCCTGAATTGTTTTTCCTTTTTTTTGAATCTGCCAACCTCTAAAATTAGTTCCATCATACTCAATGAGTATTTGATATCTAAACATTGGATATGATAAATCCTTTTTTAATTTGTGATCCAAGCATAAATTCACCTATTTTTTGTGGCTTTTTTCCCTGTCTCTGAATTTCAAGAATTTTAATAGATTGATTGTTGCCACAAGCAATTTCTAATTTATTATTTATCACCTCGCCGACTTTACCTATACCATTTCCTATTTCAGCTTTAAGAATTTTATATCTTTCTCCATTAAAACTAAAAAATGCACCTGGCGAAGGAAATAAACCATTTATTTTACCTATTATGTTTAAAGCTCCTTCATTCCAGTAAATCTTTCCCTCAGATTTTTCTATTTTCTTAGCATATGTAGCTTCTGAATGATCCTGTTCATTAAATTTAGCTTTATCATCCAAAATATCATCTAAATTATCTAAAATTTTTTCTGCAGCTAAAATTGATAATTTCTCTGATATTTCTTCTGCATTTTTGTTTGGATCAATATTAATTTTATAAATATTACTAACTGGTCCACTATCTAATTCTTCAGCTATTTTCATAAAGCTAATACCAGTTTCTCTATCTAAATTCATAATTGATCTTTGAATTGGTGCGGCACCTCTCCATTTAGGAAGTATAGAGGCGTGTATGTTTATAAAACCTTTTTTTGTCAAATTAAAATATTCTTTAGGAATTATTTGCCCATAAGCTACAACAACTGCTAGGTCAATATTTAAGTTTTTTAAAAAATTATATTCATCATTATTATTTTTCAAGGTTTCAGGTGATCTAATATTTAGATTCAAAGTTTCAGAAATTCCTTGAATTGGTGATTTATTAATTTTTTGTCCTCGATGAGATTTCTGTGGAGGCTGAGTGTAAACTATACAAATTTCGTAACCATTTTGATAAAGAGATTTCAAAATTGGCACAGCAAACATAGGTGTGCCCATAAAGATAATTTTTTTTGACATTTATTAAACTACTATTCGAGTAGATTTTGCTTTAGATAGTTTTTTAATAATCATTGATTTTTTTAATTTTGATAAATAATCTATAAAAAGAATTCCCTCTAAATGATCCATTTCATGCTGAATACATGTTGCTAATAATCCCTCGGCTTCTAAAATTTTTTTATCTCCATTATAATCTAAGTATTCAACAAGACACTTTTTTGGTCGGTCTATCTCCGCAAATTGATTGGGCACAGATAAACAGCCCTCTTCATAAGTAGATTTACCTTCATCTTTATCCTTGATAACTGGATTAACAAAATATCTGGGTTCTTTTTTAGAATCATCTTTGCTTAGGTCCATTACAATAATTCTTTTTGGAACACCGATCTGGATTGCTGCAAGACCAATACCATTTGCGGCATACATTGTTTCCAACATATCATCCATTAATTTTTGTTCCTCTTTTCCAACTTTTTTTACAGATTGAGATATCTGTCTCAATAATTTGTTTGGTTCTGTAATTATTGTCTTAATAGCCATAATGATTATTATTTTAATATAATTTTTAAACTTTTAAAGGAAGAACTTTAAGCAAAATTCTATTTCTTATCAAATCTATATTAAGTTGATTTAGTGTGCTAATAATAAAATACATAGTATCATCATCGATTCTATCAATTTCATCCTGTCCAATTACCTCGACTATCCTTAACAAAGCGGATCCTAACTCGTTGTTATTTATCATTATTTGAATATCAGTAGGCATTTCAGACTCATTTATTTCATATAGATTATCGTATTTCTTTAATATTTTTACGCCATCTGCTTTTAGTGCTTCTACAAAAATTATATCCTTTTTTGAAAAATTATATTTTTTATTTTTTTTTATCTTTTTTAAAAAATTATTTACATCTTTTTCAATTTTTGATTTTGCATAATCACCATTGAAATAATTGACTAATTTAGATTGATGCATAATATCATTATTATATTTAATCTTTTTCTCTAGACTTTGATCATCGAATGCGTACGTTTTATAAAAACTTGTAAAATTTGATGGAATTTTATCTTCCTCTATTTGATTTAAAATTCTTTTCAACTCTTCATCAAAAGCATTACCAATATTATCTTTTATAAAAAGTTCTTTTAAGATTTTTAAGAGTTCCAATTTTTTTTTTATTTCAGATTCTATTAAAATTTTTTGATAAATTATTGCTTTAGCTTCTATATTAGTTAAAGATTTATATGAATCTTTCACATTCAATAATTGATCAATATTAAACTGAAATCTTTTATATAGTTGGAACAAATCTTTCTCAGAGTAATTTTTTTCATGTACAGCTTTTTCAATTTTTGAAATCTTATCTAAATCTTCAATACTAATTTCATTTATATTATATAATAAATTAGATGTAGAAAGATATTTCCAAATTAGTTTTGATGTATTTTCGTTTGGCTCAAATGAAAATTTTGGATTAGTTCTATGAGCAAGATGAAAATCAAGTATTGAATTTTCTGATATTTTTTCATCTATTTCAGAGGTATAACCAAATAAATAATCTATCTTTTTTTCAAAATATTTATCCTTAAAACCTAATTCCTTTTTTAAATCAAAAATAAGTTGAGCCTCATTTTTTTTTCCTGAATTAATTAAACAATAAATATTAAATTTGGAAAGATATTCATTGGTAATAGCCTGTTTATTTTTAGAAAAAATTTCACACGATTTTTCAATGTTTGATTGTGATAAATATTGATCAACCAAATATCTACTCAATTCCGTTTCTTTATTAAAAATTTGGTTTTTAATCAAATAGCGTTCTATTAAATCTAAATCAGAATTTTTAATAAGCCAATTAGACTTAATTTCAAGAAATTCATTTTCTGTTATATTTTTTTTAGGATAATAAGCGTTAGTAAGAATAGATATATTCAATATTTCTTTAGCATCTTTTGATAGATTAATTTTCGATAAATTTGAAAATAAATTTTTTATTTGATCACCATCAGAGTTAATCCACATTTCAATGTTCAACCCATAATCTTCTGGATCATAAAGACCATAAATTTTTACCTCTTTAGAATCAAGATTCTTATCTAAACTTATTGTTTCAATTTTGTTTATAGATTGAGATTCATATATTGACGATTGTTCAGATTCTTCACTATCTTTGATATTAACTATCTGTTCAGAATTAGACACAGAATTATTGTTATTTTTTTCTTTTTCAATATTCCAAATATCAACTGGATTTTCTTCTGCAACTGCTGAGATACATCCAAAAATGAAAATAATGATAATTGATAAATTTTTTTTATTTAACAATTTTAAATTTTTCATTAGGAATAATTTTTTCTATTTCTTTATTAGGAGCAGGAAAGTCTATTTTGTTCAAAATAAAAACTATTGCGAATAATATTATTAAAAATAAAATTATTTTAATAATTAAACTAATAAAATTTCTACTCGAACTTGTTTTTTTGATAAATTGCATATAACGTTAGATAATTTCAAATTAAGACATATTTGTGTTTTTTCAATATAGAAACTTATGAAATCAAAAGAAAATCTAGTTTTTTTAGGCATGATGGGCTCTGGAAAGAGTTCAATTGGATTAATAGTTTCAAAAAAATTGAAATTAAAATTTTATGACATTGATTTAGAAATTGAAAAAGAGCTTAAAATGAAAATTTTTGATATCTTTAAAAAGAAAGGTGAAGAATATTTTCGAAAGGTTGAGGAGAAAATCACATTAAAATTTTTAAAAAAAAGAAAAAGTGTCATTTCATTAGGTGGTGGTGCTTTTATTAATAAAAAAATAAGAGACGAAATTTTAAACAATCATTGCTCATTTTGGCTCAAATTGAATAACCAGAATCTAATTTTGAGAATAAAAAATAACCCTAAAAGACCATTGGCTTACAAGGCTACTAAACAAGAATTAGAAAATTTGATAAACAAAAGAAGTTTCTTTTATTCAAAAGCTTTATATAAAATAAATTGTGATAAACTATCAAAAATTGAAATTGTGAATAATGTAATTAATACTTATAAAAATGATTAAACTTTTAGTGAATACAACAAGTGGAAATTATCCAATTATAATTGGATCAAATATAATATCAAAAATTTCCTCAATACTAACTAAGAATTATATTAAATTTAATAATTGTCTTCTTATAATAGATAACAAAGTTCCAAAAAAGATGATCTCAATTATTAAAAAATCTATCAAAAATAAAAAGATATATATTCATTTATTTAAAGCTAACGAAAAAAACAAAGATCAAAAAAGTGTTAACAACATTTTAAAAATTTTATTAGAAAAAAATTTTTCTAGACAAGATTGTTTAATTACAATAGGTGGGGGTATAGCTGGAGATGTTGGAGGTTACGCGGCGAGTATTTTTAAACGAGGGCTAAAATTCATTAATATTCCAACAACCCTTCTTTCTCAAGTGGACTCTTCTATTGGAGGCAAAACAGGAATAAATACTAAATATGGTAAAAACCTTATTGGAAATTTTTATCAACCAAATTTAGTTTTAAGTGATACTAAATTTTTACACTCACTACCTAAAAGAGAGATTGTTTGCGGTTATGCAGAAATACTAAAACATTCATTAATAGCTGATAAAAATTTTTACAAATATTTGAACAAAAATTTCAATAATATAATTAAACTAAAAGAACCATTTATCGAAAATGCAATTTTTAAAAGTTGTAAGATAAAAAAATATTTTGTTGAAAAAGATGAAAAAGAAAAAAATCTCAGAAAGGTTTTAAACTTTGGTCATACTTTTGGACATGCATATGAAGCAACCTTGGGCTATTCAAAAAAACTGAATCATGGTGAAGCTGTTTTATTAGGTATTTTTTCAGCTTTAAATTTTAGTAAAAAAAATAATTATTTAAACAATAAAGAATATAATCTGATTTATAAGCATCTATCAAAAGCAAACTTACCACATAGAATTAATAAATATTTTTCAAAAAAAGATTTGAAGAATATTTTAAATTTCATGGATAAAGATAAAAAAAATAAATCAAAACTTATTTCTCTTATATTGTTAAGGAAAATAGGACGTCCCATAATTAATAAGCAATTTAATAGAAATAAGATTAAACTCTTTTTAGATAATGAATTAATTAATTAATATTTGAATAGAATGAATATTTTTTTTTAATTCATCTTTTAAAATCTGATAAACTTTTTTATTACTATCAATTTTGCTCATTTTTTTAAGCTCAATAGATTTAATAAAAATTTTTAAATGAAATTTTCCTTCTTGTTGACCTGGGTGATTTTTGTGTAGGAATGATTTGTCTTCAATTTTAATAGATTCAATTGAAATTTGGTGTGACAGTTTTTTTTTTACAATTGTAATTAATTCATTTATATCCATAAGTATATTTTATTATATCATGAAAAATATTTGTGACTGGAATAATTGTAAAGAAATTGGTGAGTATAAAGCACCAATTGAAAAGGATAATAGTAAGAGTTATAGAATGCTATGTTTAGAACACGTAAAAGAATTTAATAAGAATTGGAATTATTTTTCAGGAATGAATGATCAACAAATAATAAACTTCTTAAAATCTGATATGACTTGGCATAAACCAACTCAAAGTTTTAGCTCATCAGATAATTTTTTTAAAGTGTTATGGAACAACGCGTTAAAAAATGATTTGGGAAAAGAAAAATTCAAAAGTGAACATAATTACATGAATCAATTTAAATTTGATCACAAAGATATTAAAGCTTTTGGAATTTTAGGACTTTCAGTGGGTTTAAAATGGCAGAAAATTCAAGAAAAATTCAAAATACTTGTCAAAAAATTTCACCCTGATATGAATTCTGGTAATAAAAAATACGAAGAAAAGTTAAAAT
>MDSZ01213705.1_pt1 | contig 11971 bp, 12 predicted proteins | sample 811201 | NCBI WGS metagenome assembly MDSZ01 (sample SAMN05326647, study PRJNA326480) | marine metagenome | isolation source: seawater | place: Indian Ocean: North | collected 2010 | reverse complement strand
GTCATGCCGGTTTCGCGCTGCGGCACATCGTCCATCTTGAGGTGGAGGCCGACGCCGCCCTTGGACGCCATTTCGACCGAGGAGGAGGTGAGGCCAGCCGCGCCCATATCCTGAATGGCGACGATGGCGTCCGACGCCATCAGCTCAAGGCAAGCCTCGATCAGCAGCTTTTCGGTGAAGGGGTCGCCGACCTGGACGGTGGGGCGCTTTTCCTCGCTGTCCTCGCCGAAATCGGCCGAGGCCATGGTCGCGCCATGGATGCCGTCGCGGCCGGTCTTGGACCCCACATAAACGATCGGATTGCCGACGCCGCTGGCGGCCGAATAGAAGATCTTGTCGGTATCGGCGACGCCCACGGTCATCGCGTTGACCAGGATGTTGCCGTCATAGGCGGCGTGAAAATTCACCTCGCCGCCCACGGTGGGCACGCCCACGCAATTGCCGTAGCCGCCAATGCCATGGACCACGCCAGCGATGAGATGCTTCATCTTGGGATGGTCGGGGCGGCCGAAGCGCAGCGCGTTCATGTTCGCGACCGGGCGCGCGCCCATGGTGAAGACGTCGCGCAGGATGCCGCCCACGCCCGTCGCCGCGCCCTGATAGGGTTCGATATAGCTGGGGTGGTTGTGGCTTTCCATCTTGAAGATGGCGGCCTGGCCATCGCCGATGTCGACGACGCCGGCATTTTCGCCCGGGCCGCAAATGACCTGCGGCCCCTTGGTGGGCAGCTTCATCAGATGGATCTTGGAGGATTTATAGGAGCAATGTTCCGACCACATCACCGAAAAAATGCCGAGTTCGGTCAGGTTCGGCTCGCGGCCGATCGCCTTCAGGACGCGGTCATATTCTTCCGGGCTGAGGCCATGTTCGGCGACGACTTCCGGGGTGATCTGGGTGGCGGTGCTGGACATGCCCGCGCCTTTAGCGAGGGCGTCGCGGATTCACAATGGGAAGGCTGCGCCGGTTGCATTTCATGCTAGGGTCGCGGCGGATGCCGCAAAGAGGAGCGCCCATGACCATATTGGACTGGATGATATTACCGCTGCGTCGCTATGCGCGGTTCAACGGGCGGGCGCGGCCACGCGAATATTGGATGTTCGTGCTGTTGGTGGTGTTGGCACTTGTCGCGCTGTCGATCCTGGAGACGGCATTGGGTCTTGCTGTGACGGAACAATGGGTGCGCACCGGGCCATGGGGCGCAAGTGCGATCTATCGCACCCATGGCGGGCCGCTGACCGGCCTGTTCGCGCTGGGCATCCTCATTCCCCATCTGGCGGTGATGGTGCGGCGGCTGCATGACACCGATCGCAGCGGTTGGTGGCTGCTGCTGGGATTGCTGCCGTTGCTCGGCGGCCTGGTGCTGCTGATCTTCTTCATCATCGGCGGCACGCGCGGGCCGAACCGCTTTGGTCCCGACCCGATCGAAGTGGGAGAGGATCGTTTGTAGGGCATTTTGACCAGACAAGGAAAAGGCCGGCCTCTTGCGAGGACCGGCCCTGAATTTTTCAAAACTGGATCGTCAGGCGATCAGACGTGGCAGCTCTGCGCCTTCTTGCCGGGAACGGCAATCTGCACTTCGTCGCCCTGACCCGACACTTCATAGCCGCCCTCGGCAGTGAAAGCCTGGCCCGCTTCGGCCGCCTTCAGCTGGGTCGGTTCGCCGCCCTTCTTCATGCGGAAATTGGCGGTCTTGTCGTCGGTCATGAAGTCGACGAAATAGAGGCTGTTGTCCTTGCACCGATACTGCTTGGTCGCCTTGACCGAAGGCGGCAGTTCGACGGGCGCGGCGTTGGCGAGCTGGTCAGCCATCGGGTCGGCGGGGCCGCCCACGACTTCGGGTTCGTCATTCTTGTTGCAGGCCGACAGCAGGGCGACGCCGGCCAGGGCGATCATGGGGAGAGAGAGTTTCATAGCGATCCTTTTATGTGCATGTGCAACATGCCACGTCAACGCAAAAGCACGGGATAACCGCCATCTCCCCTGAAATGACGTCATGACGCGGTGATGACAAGGATGTCGAAAGCGGTGCTGTGCGGCCCGCAGGCCCTTGCGCACTTGACCGGGGCGTTGGGCGCGGCCAATGCAGGGCCATGGCTGAGGAAATGTCCCCCGATCCGTCGTCTTTGTCCTTCGAGGATGCCCTGCGCGCGCTGGAGCAGATCGTGCGCCGGCTGGAAAGCGGGGACGTTCCGCTGGACGAATCGATCGCGCTCTATGCCAAAGGCGAGGAATTGCGCAAGCGCTGCGCCGACCGGTTGCAGGCGGCCGAAGCGCGCATCGCCAAGCTGACGGTTGACGCCAATGGCGCCGTCACCGGCGCCCAGCCGTTCGGCGCGGACTGAGATTGATGACCGAAAGCGGGGGCGCGGTCACGGACATGCTGGCGCGGGCGCGCGATGTTGCGGCGCATATAGATATGGGCTTCGACCGGTTGCTGGCCGTGCCCGACGATGCGCGCGCGCGGCTGTATGACGCGATGCGTCATGCGGCGATCGGCGGGGGCAAGCGATTGCGCCCGCTGCTGGTGCAAGCGGCATGCGATCTGTTCCACATTTCGCGCGAATCGGCGCTGCGCGTCGGGCTCGCCATCGAATGCATCCATGTCTATTCGCTGATTCACGACGACCTGCCGGCGATGGACGACGATGATATGCGCCGGGGCAAGCCCACGGTGCACAAGGCGTTCGACGAGGCAACGGCGATCCTGGCGGGCGATTGCCTGCATGACCTGGCGTTCGAGGTGCTGGCGGACGCGGAAACGCATCCCGATCCGTTCGTGCGCATCGAACTGGTGAAGGCGCTGGCAACATGCAGCGGGCCGGCGGGCATGGCCGGCGGACAGATGATGGACCTGGAAGCCGAACGTACAAGGTTCGACCTGGCGACGGTCACGCGATTGCAGAACCTCAAGACCGGGGCGCTGATCTGTTTTTGCGTCGAGGCCGCGGCGATCATGGCGCGGCTGCCGCAGGAGGCGCGCACGGGTCTGCACGGCTATGCCCGCGACATCGGCCTGGCCTTCCAGATTGCCGACGATCTGCTGGACGTGGAGGGCGACGTGGCGCTGGCGGGCAAGGCGCTGGGCAAGGATGCGGCGGCGGGCAAGGAAACGTTCGTGTCCTTGCTGGGCGTCGAGGCCGCGCGCGAACGGGCGCATATGCTGGTCGATCAGGCGAAGGACCATTTGCGCAGCCATGGCGCGGAGGCCGACCTGTTGCGCGCGATCGCCGATTATATCGTGGAGAGGGACCGCTAATATCATGAGCAAGCAGCGCATCGGCGTCTATCCCGGCACGTTCGATCCCATCACGCTGGGGCATATGGACATCATCCGCCGCGGCGCGACGCTGGTCGATACGCTGGTCATCGGCGTCACCACCAATATCGCCAAGTCGCCGATGTTTTCCGACGAGGAACGGTTGGAGATGGTGCGCCGCGAATGCGCCGACATCGACAGCGACATCCGCGTGGTGGGGTTCAATTCGTTGCTGATGGATTTCGCCGAATCGCAGGGCGCCAGCGTCATCATCCGCGGGCTGCGCGCGGTTGCGGACTTCGAATATGAATATCAGATGGCGGGGATGAACCAGCAGATCAACAGCAGGGTCGAAACCGTCTTCCTGATGGCGGACGTGTCCCTGCAGCCGATCGCATCGCGGCTGGTCAAGGAAATCGCGCTTTATGGCGGGCCGATCCATAAATTCGTCAGCCCTTGCGTCCGCGCCGAAGTGGAGGCGCGGGTGGCGCGCAATGGCCGCAAGGGCGCGGGCTGACGCGGCCATCCCGGCGTCGTTTCAGCCTGGGTTCAGTTGCCAATCGCGATCAGCGCGCTATCAGGGCGGGGAATGACAGCCCCGTTTCGGCTCACACGATCAAGGAAGTTCTGCCTCATGCGTTTCACTTGCGCGCTCAAGACCGTGGCGATCACTGTCGCACTGACCGCGTCCGGCGTGGCCTTTGCCCAAGGCGGCGGCGGGGGCCAGGGCGAGGATTTCAAAAAGGCCGAAACCGCTGCGCGCGCGCAGGAAAATGCCAAGTCGCTGGAAGGGTCGGACACGCCGCAATTGCCGCCCGCGACCGTGCCGGTGGACCCGCAAAATGTGTGGGACCTGGACCTGTCGAGCGGCGGGCGGGTGCGCATTCAGCTGCGCCCCGATATCGCGCCCAACCATGTCGAACGGATCAAGACGCTGACGCGGGAGGGCTTTTACAATGGCCTGAAATTCCATCGCGTCATCCCCGGCTTCATGGCGCAGGGCGGCGACCCCAAGGGCGATGGCACCGGCGGATCGCCATTGCCCGACCTGAAGGCCGAGTTCAATCCGATGCCGCATCTGCGCGGCACCGTGTCGATGGCGCGCGCGCAGAGTGAGGACAGCGCCAACAGCCAGTTCTTCATCGTGCTGTTGCCGCGCATGCAGCTGGACAAGAAATATACCGTCTTCGGCCGGGTGATCGAAGGCATGCAATATGTCGATGCGATCGCGCAGGGCGAACCGCCCGCCAACCCGACAGTGATCCTGCAGGCGTCGATCGAAAGTGACGGCAAGCCGCCGGTGACGGCGCCGGTTGCGCCAGCAGCGCCAGCCGCACCCGACGCGCTGCCGTCCGGCCCGCTGACGCCGCCGGCGCAATAAGCGACGCCTTCGCCTGAGGCGTTCCCATGCGCGTAGACCTGTTCGATTTCGATTTGCCGCCGGAGAATATCGCGCTGCGGCCCGCGTCGCCGCGCGATTCGGCGCGATTGCTGGCGGCGGCGGGACCGAGCGGCATTGAGGATCGCACCGTGCGCGACCTGCCGTCGCTGTTGCGGGCGGGCGACATGCTGGTGTTCAACGACACGCGCGTGATCCCGGCGCAGCTGGAAGGGCGCCGGGGCGAGGCGCGGATCGGCGCGACGTTGCACAAGCGGATCGGGCTGCGGCAATGGCAGGCCTTTTTGCGCAACGCCAAGCGGGTGCGGGAAGGCGACCGGATCGAATTTGGCGCTGGCGTCACGGCGATCGCCGGCGCGCGCGACGAGGATGGCGGCGTGACGCTGGAATTCGAAGGCGAGGAGCCCGTCGAAATCCTGCTCGAACGCGCAGGGACCATGCCGTTGCCGCCTTATATCGCCAGCAAGCGACCGACCGACGAGCAGGATCGCAGCGATTATCAGACGATGTTCGCGCGCGAGGATGGGGCGGTGGCGGCGCCGACCGCGGCTTTGCACTTCACGCCAGAACTGATGGACGCGATCGCGGCGGCCGGCGTGCTGACTCAGACGCTGACGCTGCATGTCGGGGCGGGCACGTTCCTGCCGGTCAAGGCGCAGGATACCGACGATCATCGCATGCACGCCGAATGGGGAAGGATCGACGCGGCGGCGGCCGATCGGCTGAACGCCGCGCGCGCGGCGGGTGGGCGGCTGATCGCGGTGGGCACCACGTCGCTGCGGCTGCTGGAAAGCGCGGCGGGCGAAGATGGGGTGATCCGCCCCTTCGCCGACGAAACCCGTATCTTCATCACGCCGGGCTATCGGTTCCGGGCCGTCGATGGGCTGATGACCAATTTCCACCTGCCCAAGTCGACCCTGTTCATGCTGGTCAGCGCGCTGATGGGCCGCGAGCGGATGCAGGCGATCTACGCCCATGCGATCGCGCAGGGCTATCGTTTCTACAGCTATGGCGATTCGAGCCTGCTGCTGCCCGAGAAATAGGGAAAGCCGTTTCCGTTTTTTGCCATCCCTGCTGCTGACAGGGATCCGACACCGCCTGCTGGGATCACGCACCGGCGCGGCGTCCTGATAGATGCAGGTGCGGCCGGCAATATGGCCGTGGCCGCAAACGGATGAGCGACAATGGTTCCCGATCAGTAAAATCGTGCTGTCGAAAGGAACAATTGACGATTCGTCTTGGCGATGTAGAAGATTTTGACAGTAGAGGGGCCGGTGGGGTCGGTTCTCGTCAAGACTTTCCGCTGCGGGCGCAGGTGGCAGACAAGTCTTGATCCAGATTTAGGGGAGAAGTGGGCGTGCCTGACATGTCGAGGGTCGGGCGCCTTTTGGCGGACGCGTCTGCGCGCGCGGCGTCTGCGAACAAGGCGCATTTTGGTATTGGCGATCTGGCAGATTTGCTGGAGCATCAATTTTCGCTTCGGCGGGGGGACGCCGCCGCCGACAGGCCTTCGGTTGACAGCAAATATGTAAGCGAACCGCGCGGCATCAACCGGCTTTTCTTCGGTCGCGTGCCACCCGATCCGATGGCCTTGCCCCTGGCGATGCCGATCGAGGATGGCGGGGCTGAGGACACTGGGGGGCGCATGGCACCGGGTCATGAAGACTGGGCACCCGTCCTGGAGGGCCTTGAGGCGATCTGCCAAGGCCATGAGGCATTGCTGGGCATACTCGACATGACGTGCGTAGGCATGTTCATATTCGATATCGACGCCCATCTGGTCTTCGCCAATCGCTATGGGGAGGACATGCTGGCGGAAGGCGGCGACTTGCAGATCGGAGGCGGCAAATTGTCGGCCAGTCGGCCCGATAATGTCGCGCGCATCAGCCATCTCTTCGCGCGCATGGCGTCGGCGGATGTGCAATCCGTCGGCATGACGCGCATCGAGCGGCAGGGTGGGTCGGCCTATGTGATGGTGCTGACGCGATGTCTGCTGGGACGCAACGAGGCGCTGGTTGCGCTGGTGAGCGATCCTGACCAGCGCGTGACGGTCGCCGGCGACATGCTGCGCGAATTATATGGCTTGGGCCGGGCGGAGGCGGAGATTGCTGTCGCGCTGGCGAAGGGCCTGGATTTGGAAGCCATTGCCGAGCTTCGCGTCACCAGCATCGGGACGGTCCGTAATCAGGTGAAGTCGATCGCCGCCAAGATGGATTGCACGCGGCAGATCGACATCGTCCGGCGCATTCTGTCCATCCCGATCATCTGCCCGCCCCGCAAAACCGAGAAAAGTTAAATATCTGGGAACAAACTGCCCCAAGCTGAAACAGCCAGCCACATTTCGAGAGGGATATACCAAATGGGAGATGCGACTCGCGCCGCAGAGGCTTAACGAAGCCTTAATAACAGGGTCGAGTTACTTCATAGCCTTTCGTGGGAGTGGGGCGTGTATAAGGTAGTAGTCTCGACACTGGCACTATTGTGCCTGGGGTATCCCTGTGCGTCTTTCGCACAGGATCTGGTTCATTCGCCCATCAGCCCAACCTTCGGGGGTAATCCGTTCAATTCGGCCCATATACTGGGCACGGCCAACGCGCAGAATGACTATCGCGATCCAAAGGCGACGTCATCCTCGTCACAGGCGGATATTTTCGCGCGCCAGTTGCAGTCCCGGCTGTTGTCGGCCCTGTCTTCGCAGCTGGTCGATGCGATCTTTGGCGAAAACCCGCAGGAAAGCGGGACGATCAGCTTTGGCGGGCAGACGATCGATTTCGTGCGCGGGCTGGAAGAGGTGACGATCAACATCTTCACCGAGGCGACAGGCGAAACCACGACGATCGTGGTGCCGACCTTCGTCGATGTGAACTGAAGAAGGGGCGGGGGCTCTTTGCATGATACGGCAGATTTTCCTGGCTTCGGGCGCGGCGCTGCTGCTGGGCGGATGCAATTCGCTGGCGACGACGGGGCGGGACGATATCCCCTCGATGAACCCGATGGCGGTCTATCCCCGCTATACGCAGGCGCAGCGGCAGTTGATGGAATTGCCGCCGCCGCAGCGGCCGGTGGCGATCGCCGTCTATAATTTTTCTGACCAGACCGGCCAGTATCGCGTCGGCGAAGGGGGAACGCAGACGCTCTCGCGCGCCGTGACGCAGGGCGCTGCGTCGATCCTGGTGCGGGCGTTGCAGGATGCGGGCAACCGCAAATGGTTCACGATCGTCGAGCGCGAGCAGCTGCGCAACCTGCTGAACGAACGGCAGATCATCCGCGAGATGCGCGAACGCTATCTGGGTGAAAATAACGTCAACCCGCAGGCGCTGCCGGCGATGCTGTTCGCCGGCGTGCTGCTGGAAGGCGGGATCATCAGTTTCGACACCAATACGGTGACGGGCGGCGCGGGCGCATCCTTCCTGGGGATCGGCGCAAGCACGCAATATCGGCAGGATACGGTGACGGTCTATCTGCGCGCCATTTCGGTGCGCACCGGCGAGGTGCTGACGACCGTCACCGCGTCCAAGACGATCGCGTCCCAGTCGCTGGGCGCGTCGGCCTTCCGCTTTGTCGGCTTCAAGGAGCTGCTGGAGGCGGAAGTCGGCATGACGACGAACGAGCCGGATCATATCGCCCTGCAACAGGCGATTGAGAAGGCGGTCTATGGCCTAGTGATGGAGGGCATTGACCTTAACCTGTGGAATTTCGCGGACACCCAGGCGGGCTGGCCGATGCTGTGGCGCTACCGTCAGGAGCGCGATGGCGTCTTCACGCCCAAGCAGGTGGAAGCGGCAATGGATACCGCGCGCAAGGCTGCGCCCATGAAGATGAAGCCACGCGCGGTGCCAATGACGGAAATGCCCAAATCCTCCAGCAAAGCCAAGCAGGGAGGGCCGGGCGTGGGTCGTTAAACGAGACGATTGACCGCCATCAGGCAGTCAGCGTTTCAAAAGGTTCGGAGGACCGCCTGGTGTTCCCCGGACCATGACAAGAACCAGGCGAACAGTCGCCCGCCGGAGGTGGAAGCTCCGACGGGCGAGCATGAGTGAATGAATGTGCCACCAATCATGCGGCCCTGAAGTAGGTTTACTTCGGGACAGCATGGTTATCGCCCTTTTCAAAAGGAATGACAACCATGAAACGGACCATCTATACTTCGGTTTCGGCCCTGGCGCTGCTGGCAGCAGCCCCGGCTTTCGCGCAAAGCAACGATTCGACCGTGACCCAGTCGGGTGACAGCCAGACCGCATCGGTGACGCAGAGCGGCGCCAACGACGTGTCGTTCGTGACGCAGGAAAATGCGGACAACAACGCCACCGTGTCGCAGGCTGGCGGGACCGGCAGCTATTCGAACGTGCTGCAGACCGGCGCGGGCAACACCGCTTCGGTGACGCAGGATGACGATGGCACCGGCGTTGCGCCCACCCAGACGTCCGAAGTCCAGCAGACCGGCAGCGACAATGATGCGACCGTCACGCAGACGCAGACATCGTCCTTCCTGGGCACGACCAACGATTCGACGGTCGTCCAGTCCGGCAACAGCAACATCGCGTCGGTGTCGCAGGCGGATGATGGCCAGTTTTCCAGCCTCTATCAGACGTCGGACGACAATATCGCCAATGTGAGCCAGGGCGTCGACGGCGCGCCTGAAGGCAGTTCGTCCGGCACCACTTATGAAAATACCTCCTATGTCACGCAGGGCGGCACCGGCGGCAATGACGCCACCGTCACCCAGAGCGGCTATGTCAACTATTCCTCGGTCAATCAGCAAGGCGCCGACAGCATTGCCGATGTGACGCAGAGCGGCAATCTCAACACGTCGGATGTGTCTCAGCTTGACGACGCCGGTGGCACGGCAACCGTCACGCAGAGTGGTGACAGCAATGATTCGACCGTCAATCAGACGTCGAACGGTTCGATCGCGACCGTCGACCAGAGCGGTTCGGACAATCTGTCGGTGCTGAACCAGGGCCGTAATGACGGCAACGCCTTCCAGACCAATGGCCAGCAGGCGTTGATCACGCAGAGCGGCGACAACAACCAGTCCTATGCGACCCAGAGCGGTTCGTCGGGCGACCTGAATGTCGATCAGTCGGGCAACGACAACCTGTCGGACGTGACCCAGTCGGGCTTTGACAATTCGGCTGGCGACAATACCGGCATGGTCGGCGTCAACCAGTCGGGTAACAGCAACGAAGCCTATGTGACGCAGGCCGGCCAGCTGTCAGACGCCATGATCGACCAGATCGGCGACGACAACTATGCGTCGATCGATCAGAGCGTCGGCAATGCGCCCAACCCTCCGGGCGGTCCCGATCCGCGCGTCGCAACTGCCTCGATCGAGCAGGGCGGCAGCAACAACCGCAGCACAATCGACCAGTTCGGCGGCAGCGCCACCATCAGCGCGCGTCTGATGGAAGCGAGCAGCAACCAGAGCGGCGACAACAACCAGAGCACGATTTCGCAGACCAATACGCTGGTTGCGGGTGCAAGCTCGGGTAACTTCGCCAGCGTCGACCAGGGCGGTAACGACAACATCTCGACGGTGATGCAGGACGGCGCGCTGAACGAGGCCATGGTCGACCAGAGCGGTAACGGCAACGAGTCCTGGGTCTCGCAGGCCGGTTCGGGTCACTCCGCCACCGTCACGCAGAGCACCGACATGAACAATTCGGTCGTCAACCAGACCGGCATGAACAACACGGCCACTGTCACGCAGGGCATGTGATTGGAAAGGGGATCAGCGCCGCTCGATGGTGGCGCTGGTCCCGCCTTTCGCACAGACTAAAGGGATAAGATCATGCAGCGCATCCTTCTTGCGAGCGCGTCGGCGCTTGCCTTCCTGGCCGCGGTTCCGGCCCTGGCCCAGGACAATGACTCCACCGTCACACAGACCGGCACGGACGCCGTCGCGACCGTGACCCAATCCGGTTCCGCCGCGGCCTCCACCGTGACCCAGGGCGGCGACAATAATGCCGCGACCGTGACCCAGTCGGGCAATGGCGCTGAATCCATCGTTCTGCAGGACAATGGCACGGGCGGCGGCAGCAATGCCAGCGACGACAATAACAGCGCCACCGTCGACCAGACCGGCGACTCCTATTCGCGCGTCCGCCAGTATAATGACAATGCCGACGCGCAGGTGACGCAGAATGGCGATGGCAACAGCTCCGACATCTTGCAGACCGGCGACAATGACGACGCATTCGTGGACCAGCAGGGCAGCGACCTGACGTCCACCATCGCGCAGTCGGGCAACAGCAATGACGCAAATGTCAGCCAGAGCGGCGATACCAACCAGTCGGGCATCATCCAGAGCTCCGGCGCCAATGTCGCGATCGTGACGCAGGAAGGGTCGCTCAACGAATCGTCGATCCTGCAGAACGGCCTTGGCCTCAACACCGCCAATGTCGAGCAGACCGGCGAGGACAATGACTCGCAGATCACGCAGGGCGGCATCGCCAATGACGCGGGCGACGATGCGACCGTGCGCGGCGTGTTCCAGAGCGGCGACCGCAACAGCTCGCAGATCAGCCAGTCGGGCGGCTTGCAGGATGCGGCGGTGCGCCAGACCGGCGACGACAATGATTCGCAGATCACCCAGGGCGGATCGCTGGGCGCGGCGCATTATGCCGATGTCGACCAGAGCGGCAATGGCAATGGATCGGTCATCAGCCAGGCGGGCGCGCTGTCCGACGCGCTGGTCGACCAGAGCGGCAACGACAATGATTCGACGGTCACGCAGGGCGTGCTGGGATCGCATCTGGCCGATGTCGATCAGAGCGGGAACGACAACAGCTCGACCGTGACGCAATATGGCTGGAGCCAGGCCGCCTATGTCGACCAGGTGGGCGATGGCAACACGTCCTCGATCGATCAGGGCACCGCGCTCAACGGATCGGACCAATATGCGTCGGTGGCGCAGAATGGCGACGATGGCATGTCGACCATCACCCAGCGCGGCCAGGATCAGCGGGCCGAGCTGACGCAGGGCGGTCTGTCGAACGAGTCGTTCATCGACCAGTCGGGATCGGATCATCTGGCTGAAGTGACGCAGGACGGCGCCGACAATTATTCGTCGGTGATCCAGTCGGGCAGCGGCAGCAGCGCGACCGTTACGCAGACGAGCGACCTCAACAACAGCTTCGTCAACCAGAGCGGCAATGGCCACAGCGCCACGGTCGTCCAGGGTTCGACCGGCGCGATGTAAGCGCACGGCCCGCCGGCCCGCCCCAGACGGGCGGGCCGGCGGGTATCTTTTTGTGTGAAGGAGGCGATGATGGGCAAATTCGGCATGGCGGCGCTGCTGGCGCTGGCTTTGGCAG
>MDSZ01100907.1_pt1 | contig 11972 bp, 11 predicted proteins | sample 811201 | NCBI WGS metagenome assembly MDSZ01 (sample SAMN05326647, study PRJNA326480) | marine metagenome | isolation source: seawater | place: Indian Ocean: North | collected 2010 | reverse complement strand
TTGGGTTCGGTGACTTGATTGAAAATGCTATTGATCAAATCGGGTGCATCAAGTCGGTATGAGAATTCTTTAGCCGTGGCTTTTTTTACAAGCTTACCATCGGTTTCATACTGATAAGCATTTTTTGCAGGGATCATCAAAGAATGATCGGACAGAGAAAGATCCTTCCTCCAAGGGATTTGAAAATATGGATGCAAACCAGCGGACCATGGAATAGGTGTCCTGCCTTCGTTTTCAAGGATAAGGCTAATTTGCAGAGATAATTCAAGAAAATGAAAAATTACGATGAAGGTATAATCAAAGGGATAAGATTCCTTTTCCTTATCCGTTTGAATTAATTCAACCTCAAAGCCGGCTTGATCAATTGAACGGACTGCGAAATCTGCATCTTTGGCAAATCCGTGCATTGGCATCTTGACGGTAGATTCTGAGGAAGGGTTCCACTTGTCGGATTCTCCGTTTTGAAAACATTGTCCTGCAAACGGAAAAAGAATGGGAATCCCTCCATGAACTCCGCGAAGCCCATCTTCATCAAGTGATTCGGGCCAATGGATTACATCCCTTACCGAACCATCAGACATATTGAGATGCCAGTTCATCAGGAGGGCACCCGTTTCCGGAGAAGCCAAAAAAGTTGATGGGCCCACATCCCATCTCCTAATTTCATGACCCTGATAGCTGATTTTGTCCATGTATTTCAATTGTCCATTCTTTCCTGTTTGCGCAATTACATTATTCAAACAAAATATACTTTACCTCTTTTCATGGTTTCAAAATTTCCAGTCCTTTTATTTTTGACGGTAATGTTTTCCCATTCGGATCATTGCATAGTTAGTGCTGAAGAGAACGCCACTGAAAAAAATGCTACTTTTTCGATGCCGATTGCAGATAATTTAACGAGCAAGATAACTGCCTATCAGATACCAATTCGTGACCAGATCGGTAGCCCAATTTTGGATATCTTGCGACGTGGGCTTAAGGATGCGATTCGTGCGAAAGCGGATTTGGTGATCCTTGACATGGACACGCCTGGTGGGGAGTTGGGGGTTACCCTTGAGATCATGGAAGAGATTATTGAAAACCTAGAGAAATTTCAGGGGAAAATAATTACTTATGTAAATGATGAAGCTATTTCTGCCGGTGCATACATTGCAATTGCATCCAGCGAAATTGCTTTTTCTCCAAAATCACAGATTGGGGCAGCAGAGGCAGTGAGTGGAGGAGGGGCAAACATTGACTCTTCAATGAAAAGAAAAATAAATTCTTATCTGAAGGCAAAAATACGAAATTACGCGGGTGATTACAGGTATCGTTCCCAGGTTATGGCAGCAATGATGGATGCTAACGAAAGCTTAATCATTGAGGGAGAGGCTTTAAAAACGGAATCTGGAAGCCTTATTAAAAAACCAGGAGAGTTACTTACTCTAACCGGACAGGAGGCTTGTCAAAAATATGGCGACCCTCCTGCCCCATTGCTCGGCTTTGGAGTTTACGAATCAGTGGAAGATTTAATGAATGAAAGGTACGGAGAGAATCAATGGAAACTTGAAAAGTTGGAGATTAATTGGGCTGAAGAGACAGGGCTTTGGCTTAATGGCATTGCGCCACTAATTCTGAGTATTGGCTTGGTTTGTATATTTGTTGAATTCAAAACACCGGGTTTTGGAATTTTTGGAGTGGCAGGTATTATCCTTCTTCTTATTTTCTTTGGTTCGAAATATGTTGCAGGCTTGGCGGGACAAGAGGAACTGCTCGTTTTTCTTCTTGGAGCCTGTCTTGTTTTGGTTGAGATTTTTTTGGTGCCCGGCTTGGTTATACCGGGAGTTCTAGGCATTGCATTGATGATGGGAAGTGTTTTTTGGGCCATGGTTGATGTGTGGCCAACCCCTGATTTCGAATGGAGCATGGAAGTGATTCGCCCTCCAATGTGGGAAATGCTGCAAACCTTGGGTTTGGTGTTCTTATTCGGGTTTCTTGTATCCAAGTTTTTACCCAAGACACCGATTTGGAAAAACCTTGTGCTTACCACTACCCTTAAGAACACGGATGACCCAATTGGCATTCAGGGGGATGATGCAACTGTAAGAAAATTAATTGGAAAACGGGGGAAATCCATATCAGAATTATACCCGAGCGGACAAATAGAGATTGAAGGCGTCCGTTATGATGCAAAATCAAGTTTGGGTAAAATTGCAAAGGGTGAGATGGTTGAAGTGATCAAAATTTCCGAGTTTGAACTATTGGTTAGAATTGTAGAGCCATGACGGAAATACTTGGAGTTTTATTTCTTTGCTACCTTCTGATCGGAATGGAAGCGATTGTTCCTGGTGGCATTTTAGGGATATTAGGATTTTTGGGATTGTTTTTGGCAGCTTATCTCGCCCATCAGGAGTTTGGAGGCTGGTTTGCTCCCTCGATTACTTTTCTTGGAGGAGGCTTGGGTGCATTCATTTTGGTTTTTATGGAGTTTAAATGGCTGTCTAGGAGCTCGCTAGGAAAGCGCTTGTTCGTGGAAGAATCAATAAAAGGCTCAAGCAATAAGGATGTGGCAAATCCTGAAGTGGTTGGCAAAAGTGGTACCACATTGACTGATTTGCATCCGGAAGGTCGAATTATCGTTGAAAAAAAAGAATATGATGCAGTTAGTGACGATGGCTTTATTCATAAAGGAACAAAAGTAAAAGTCGTTAAGATCGATAACTTTAGCCTTCGGGTTCGAAGCGATTGATTTTGCATGTCTTGAAATACTAGCTAATACTACAAAAAATATCTTAATTATGATTGAATGGATTATTATCGGATTGTTGGCCGTCATTGGACTGGTCGTTTCACTTGTTATCATCTCGTTTTTCAACACTTGGTTGAAAGCATTTTTAGCCAAGGCTACGGTAGGCTTCACCACTTTGCTTGCGATGAGATTGAGAGGTGTCCCCGTTGGTATGATAGTGGACGCAAGAATTACTGCGATTAAAGCAGGAATTCCATTGGAGACGGATCAACTGGAGGCTCATTATTTGGCAGAGGGTAATGTCGTGCAAACGGTACAGGCTTTAATTGCTGCTTCAAAAGCAAATATCGAATTAGCTTGGGATCGTGCCTGTGCCATCGATTTGGCAACCCGTGGTACGAGCAAGTCCGTATTGGAAGCAGTCCGTACTTCAATTAACCCGAAGGTAATCGACTGTATGATCGAAGGTCGGGAAACCATCGATGGTGTGGCAAAGGACGGTATTCAGGTTAAGGTGCGCGCAAGGGTTACGGTGCGTAGTAATTTGGATCGTTATGTAGGTAGTGCTCAAGAGGAAACGGTAATAGCAAGAGTGGGAGAAAGCATAGTTTCCACAATTGGATCCTCCGAGAACTACAAGGCAGTTCTTGAAAATCCCAACTCGATTACGGAAAAGGTCTTGGACCGGGGGTTAGATCAAGGGACTGCCTTTGAAATTTTATCCATCGATATTGCAGATGTTGATTTGGGGGAAAACCGCGGGGCAGCACTCCGTTCTTCACAGGCTGCTGCGGACAAGGAGGTTGCTCAGGCACAGGCTGAAATTCGCAGGGCTGCGGCAGTTGCTCTTGAGCAGGAAAACATAGCCAAGGTTCAGGAAATGCAGGCAAAGTTGGTTGAAGCTGAAGCACAAATTCCTCTCGCGATGGCAGAGGCTTTCAAAAGCGGTAATCTTGGTGTTATGGACTATTACAAGTTGCGAAATGTTGAAGCTGATACTGGGATGCGGGAAAGCATTTCAAAAGGATCTGAATAGTCATTGGTATGCTAATCTAACTTATGCCTGACATACCGATAGATACGCTTGTCATCATTGGATTGGTGATAGCATCTTTTGTTGGAAAGTTTTTCCAAAAAAAATCCGAAGAATCACCCGCACCACAAAAATCCCCCAAAGGAACTTCTAATGCAGGAGACAAGAGTCCGACGCTTCGAGATGTACTGAAAGAGGCTTGGGAGCGGGCAAATCAACCTGAGATTGTAAAGCCCGAGCTCTCTGAGCCTTCACCGAGCCATTCATACAGTGAGATGGAGGAAACTGACACTAAGGATGTAAATGAAATTCCGGCACAAGAAAATCTACCCCAAGCGGTAGCTCTGAAAAAAGCCGAAAGTGAGTCAACTAATTCAAGTGAAAGACGATCAGAAAGTGGGCATTCTTGGCTCAAAAAGGAACTTTTGTCTGATTCAAATTCACTCAAGCGTGCTTTTGTTTTAAAAGAAATCTTGGATAAACCCAAATCTCTTAGGACTCTTTCTTCTTAGTATCCCTCTTGCTTTCTATCTCAGCAAGACTATTGGAAGTCTTTTTCGCAGCGATACTCAGATCCAGATCTTTTTGCATACATTTCTGGTTCCACTTGCAAGTGTTTGGAAACCGGCAGTTATCCTTTGAGCATGCAATATCCGAATTTTTTTTCACTCGTATTTGCTTATCATTTGTCACTAAATGGTAGTTTTGGCAATGCTGAAGCCCACATCCGAGAGATCATTAGTAAGTGAAGATGAGCGAGTAAGGTATGTTGATGGTACCACTTGTCTTACCATTTGGTACGGTGAACATGGGGATATAATCGCATTTGAGGTGATTTTTGGGTTGGTTGTCGATGAATGGGCTTTTTTGTATCACCGCAAGGGGACTACGAGATATTGTAAAGTCGACGATGGGGAAAATCGATTTGGGCGACCCCAAAAACAAACCATGACTGGAGTCTATGAATTGCCAATGGAAAGACTTGAGGAGTTTTCAGAATTTGATGGGGAGGTTCCTCCCAAAGAAAAAAAATTTGTCTTGAACATAATGCAATCAAGGAGAGTCGAATAGCTTGTTAACCATCAAAAATTTTCGTTTACCAATTTCTTCCCAGTTATGTCATTGAAGTCCTTAAGGAAAAACTTTGCTTATCTGCTGTTTTTCAATTTCACAGTCATTTTGAATGCTTCCGATATCAGCATTGTTAGAGAAAATGGAAAACTAATCGTAAAAGCTGGGGATGACCTTTTCACACAATACATATACAAAGATGAAAAACGCTCAAAACCAGTATTGTATCCTGTTATCGGACCTCTTGAGACGCCGCTGACTAGGAAGTATCCCCTTGAGGAAAAAAGCGAAGGTGAAGAGTCGGATCATCCGCATCACGCCTCCCTGTGGTATACGCATGGTGATGTCAATGGTGTCGATTTCTGGGCGGTTGGAGAGAACAAGGGAAAAATTATTCATCAAGAATTTCTAGAGATGAAGGGAAACTCTTTTACTTCTTCCAATTTTTGGAAAGACGGCGAGGGAAAGACGATATGCCAGGACCAAAGAACCTTAAGCTTTCATGAGTTCGGTCAAAACGGGCGAGCCATAGATATTGAAATAACTTTGATGGCAACTGTTGAAGATCTAGTTCTTGGAGATACGAAAGAGGGAAGTATGGGAATAAGGATGGCTCCAGAGTTTCGCCTGCGCGGAAAAGTTGCTCGCGGCTCATGTTTGAACAGTGAGGGAGCTGTTGGAAAATCTATATGGGGAAAGCGTGCTTCCTGGGTTTCCTATTGGGCGAAGTTTGATGAGCAAAATTTGGCAATTTCGATTTTTGATCATCCCTCCAATCCGCGCCACCCCACTTGGTGGCATGCCCGAGACTACGGATTAGTCGCAGCCAATCCTTTTGGTCAGCATGATTTTGAGGGAAAGCCAAAAGGAACGGGAGACATGAAATTAAATTTAGGCGAGAAAGTTACTTTTAAATACGGATTTCTTTTTCATTTGGGTGATCCGCTGGATTCTAATGTTGCCCAAAAATATTTGGAATGGTCCAAGGAAAACATTTGATATTTAATTAAATTCCCTCCACTCCAAACCAAGTGATTTAGAGAGATCTAAGGCAAACTGGAATATTTGAAGCCTTGATTCAAGTTCGCTGATATTTGTTTTTAGAAACTGCCTTTCGTCTTCTAGCAGTACAAGTTCTGATACAAGTCCTGCCCGAAATCTCTCTTTAGTTATGCCGAGAATGCGCCTGGTTTCTTCGGATGATTTTTTGGCAATGACATACTCATTGTTTCCCATCACAAAAGATCGTGTGCAGCTCTCGATTTCCTCAATAGCCAAATAGATAATTGCTTTCCACTCTTCCTTTTTAACTGCAGTTTCCGCCCTCGCGGTTTCTAGAAGGATCTTCTTTTTTGGACTCCAAATAGGAAATTTAAGAACAGGACCAAAGGAAGCTTTCCATTGCTCAAAGGGTTCCGAAATGTTGGATGACATAGAGATTCCAGACATTTGAAGCCCCAATGAGGGATAGAGATCATATTCAGAACTTTTTTCCACATAAATGCTTTCACGAAGTTTCGCCTCTTTAGCCTTAAGGTCGGGTCTTTGTTTTAAGGCTTCGGTTGGGAAAATTGTTGGTAATTTCGGCAGCTTTATTTCTGAGAGGCTGGGGATTTCAGGAAGCTGTCCATTAAGGGGCTGCCCAATCATGGAGCTGAGACTAATTTTGTATACTTCTAATTCGCGAGAAAATTTAGCCTTTTCAAGCTTCAGTTGGTCATGGACTACACTTTGCCTAGCAAATGTGATATTGTCGTCAAGCCCTGCATCAATGCGCTCCTTGTAAAACTGCAAAGTTTTCAGCTGACTTGAAATGGCGGTTTGAAATATTTCTATTTGCTCCTGCTTGGCTATGATTAAAAACCATATTTCTGCAATCTTATGGATGAAAGACATTTTAGCAGCGTCTTTCAGATGTTCAGCCTCTTCAATATGTAATAATGAAGATTTTTTCATTAATTTCCATTTTCCCCATAAATCAATCTCCCAATTAAACAAAGAGCCTGCCTGTAAGTTCGGAACAGAACCTTTTTGAAAATTTGACTCTCTCGTTTTTTCCTCCCCTTCCATCCAACCCAATCTTGCACTCAAGGCAGGTTTTGATTCAGAAAGATTTATGCCTGAGCCAACTTTTACTGCCTCAAGTTTTGCAAGTTGAGCTTTCCAGTCAGGATTTTTTTCCAGTCCATTTCTTATGAGATAATTTAATGCCTGATCCGGAAATAGCTCTTGAAAAAAAGGTATTGGCTGATTTGTAAAATTAGAATCAGCAGCAAGAGTAAATGAAGAGTCTTTAGGCAGAAGACTTTCGGCATCAAAATCTTTTATTTCCTTGGAAGCACAACCAAATAGGAAGGTTGCACAAATAAATAAATAAAAATTTCTCATCTAGGGCGGGTTATTCAGTTTTCCAATATCTGTATATTTTTAGCATTTATGATGAATGTACCCGATTGAGATTTCTGATCCAGCCTTCCTTTTACTTTCACTTTCGATCCAGCTTCTAGCCCTGAGACACCGTCTAATGTACCAACTAAAACAGACCCGTTCGATTCAAGTACTTGGACTGAAATTATTGAGGATGCCACTTTTTTTCTATCCTCACAACATACATCCCAAGGTGTCGGACAACTATCTCCTGGTAACTCATCACACGTTTCCAGTGAATGATCTCCAAGAATGAGTACTGCACTATTTTGCGTAAACGGTTTTTTTCTGCCGCCAATAAATCCTTCAACAATAAATTCTTGGCCAGAGGGATCTCTTTCTCTAATTTCTTTTACGGAGAAAGCTTCTCCAAGATCATTTTTCGTGATAAAATCTTCGGATAAATTGGCTTTCGTTCCATTATTGTCGCCATTCGAATTATTAGAACAACTCAAGTTAAGAAGAAGACATGTCGAAAGGATGAATGATGCGTAAGGATGAATTTTCATAATTAAATAAATTTAGACTCAGGAAGCACGCAAGGTTTCTGGCAAGGTTGGGTAAAGGCATTTCCATGATGGAGCCAATACGCCTATGATTCCCAGACCAATGCCTCCTATCAGTCCGGTAAGAATAATTGAGTGGTTAAAATGTAGTGTAAAGACTCCAATAGAGAATGGAAAAGAGAGTCCGTCTATTAGGAATATTCCGAAAAGGATTGAAAATGCTGCGGAAAGCATTCCCGTAAGCACTGATTCCTGAAATAAACTAAAAAATACGGAAAACCTTGAAAATCCCATCGCTTGTAGAGCCCCAAACTCTTTGATGCGCGAAGAGAATGCAGCAAAAAGTGTATTGAGTCCCCCCATAAAGGCACCAATTGAGATGAGCAAGGCAGATATCCATGTCATCCATCGAATTGGGGCATAGAAAGAAGAAACCTTTTGGTAGTATTCAACTTCCTTTAGGGCAACTAATTCAAGGTCCAGTCGGGTCTTGGCAAAAATTTCAGCGTTTGTAAAAGCCCCCTGGTTTTTTGAGGAAACGACAACACAAGACAGGCTATTGCGCTGAGTATATGTCATTAAATCTAGCAGAGGCATCCAAATCTCCGCTTCCATGACTGTTCCTCTTGCATCAAATATTCCGGAAATCTTGAGCTTCTCATTATTAAACTCGAGAAATTCTCCAATTTGCAAGTCTTCCATTTGTACGCCCAACTTATGGCAAGCAAGTCGACCAACCATGACTTCTCCCGATAGTGGGAAGTTCCCCTCCAACAAACGAATCTTTTGGTGAACCCACAGGGCTTGATGTTGAATTCCCCGAATGAGGGCTTGCGATTTATGTCCCTCTTTTGTTTTGATCATACCATTATAGTGTACTTCGGGTGAAATTGCGGATTGATCCATAACCTGATTTATACCCTCCAAATTACCGTCAATGATCGCTTCCATTCCGAAAGCAATTTCACTTCGCTCAATACTCTCCTCGCTTCCTGCGCTCAAAAAAATAATATTTCGTCCGTTACCAGAGTTTATAAGGGTCTTTTGCATTGAATCATTAACCGAGGATGCAAGCATAAGTAGTAGAATAACGATACCGCTTCCTCCAATCAGTTGCACTGTTTGTAAGGGGCGCCTGAATAGATTTCGTAAGGTGTAACTTAATGGAATCATGTTCAGACAATCCTCAAATTTGATGCAATGGATTGTTTGCCGGCTTGCCATGCTGGATAAATTCCCGCTGCCAAGCCCAAAAACATGGACAAAGTAAACCCTTTCAACCAAATTGAAAAACTTGGAATAAAAGCGATGGCTAATCCTTCATTTCCTATGGTAATTGTTTGGAGATGAAGAAAAAGAGAAGCCCCAGCAACTCCTCCAACGCCACCGACGACTGAAAGGATGATTGCTTCTGAGATGATCAACCAAGAAATGGAAAGTTGCGAGTATCCAATTGTTTTAAGTATTGCGTGCTCAGATATTTTACTTCGTACAGCAATTAAAATTGTATTTGCGATAAGCGCAATCACTGCGAAAATTGAAGCAATCGCTATCCATCTGGAAAAGTCAATAAGTTCGATCAACTCCTTAGCTGTACTGGCAAAAAAAGCCTTTTCCGGGTTTGTGTCAGTAGGTTCTGACTCTGTTTTGAATCGTTTGTCGATTTGGCGTGAAACCGAATCAAGGATCGATGAATCGCTCACCTTCACTAAGAATTGCGTTACCGTTCCCAATCCAATTCTTGATGCTTTTTGAAGAAAAGGCAGATGCACATAGGCAACGTTGTCATCCTGAGAAGATTCCGATGAACGGATAATTCCTGCTACCATAACCGTAACCCCCGCTGCATCGAAACTGTCTCCTACGCTTAACCTGCGCCTGTCGGCGAGATTGGCACCAATCAGGGCACCATCTTCTCGTCTTAGCCACTGATCTGCCGATCCATCCAGAAATTCCATTTTTTCTGAAATGGCGTTGATTTGATTCGAGGGAATTCCTCGAAAAACCACAACATCTAAGCTTGTTCCGCAATTATTGACTAAAATCTGTACGGGGATGACGCTTTCAACTCCCTTAATTTTATTAATCTCTTCTTTGTAGTATTCCGGGAGCCTGCTTGTAGATGGACAAAAACGATTTTCTCGATAGACAACCAAAGTGGTATCCTTGGCAGTTATCTCAGTGGCATCTTTGAGGGATTCCTGCATCGTCTCTATTGTAGCAAAAAGGAACATTCCGGTTGCTACGCCGAAAATTGTAAGGATCGAACGGGTCCTGCATCGTACGATATATTTGGCGGAAATCGTGAGGAGATTGAATGCTTTCATATTTGCATCTCCGATTTTTTCACAAGTTTTCCTTTTTCAAGTTCCAGACACCTGGAGGATCTTAGCGCAGCCTTGGGGTCATGTGTAACCATCACGATGGTCTTTTGTTCTTTTGCAGACAATTCTACGAGGAGATCCAGTATTTCGTCGGCTGAATCCCTATCCAAATCACCGGTAGGTTCATCTGCTACAATTAAGGAGGGATCAGCAACTAGTGCTCTGGCAATTGCAACCCTTTGTTCCTGTCCTCCGGAAAGTTCATGCGGAAAGTGACTTTGTCTATCCGTAAGCCCAACCTTTTCCAAAGCTGACTCAACCTTTGCTCTCCTTTGAGACTTGGTAAAATTACGCAACAAAAGTGGCAACTCAACATTTTCAAATGCAGTAAGTACAGGCATCAAGTGATAAAGCTGAAAGATGTATCCAACATGAAGGCTTCTCCATTTTGTTAGTTCTTCGCGACTCATCTCATGAATAGTTTGAGATCCGATAAGTAAGGTCCCTTCCGTTGGTGAATCGATGCCTGCAATCAAATTGAGAAGTGTGGTCTTACCACTGCCGGAAGGACCCATTAGAGATACGAACTCACCTGACTTCACTTGGAAGCTTATGTTTTGTATGGGAACAATTTCCTGCTTACCTTTTAGAAACCTTTTGGTAAGACCTACTGCACTGATGAATGGATCGCTCATTTGATTTTGATTATTTTAACACGATCCCCGTTTTCGAGAAAATCGGGAGGATTGAGGATGACTGAATCTCCCGCAAATAGGCCTCGCTTAACCGAAATGTGCTCCCCACGTATGGCACCGCCAATAGATATGCGTCTTTTTTCGCAAGTGTTGCCTTGGTTCGAAATCACCCAAAGTTCTTTATCTGAATTTCTCTCTTCTGATTTTATCGAAAGAAGATTTTTATTTATAAATATTTTAAACGGAGAATTTATTTCGTTATTTTCGGTGGACATTTCGAAAAATTTTGCCCGGCACAGCATTTCTGGTCGCAGTCTGGGGTGAGGGTCGATCAGGCTTACCTTAACCTGTAGGGTATTTCTTTGCAGATCGGCTTCTCCAAGAATCCTGGAAATTTTGCCGCGAAAAACTTCCTCTGGCAAAATGCTCGAGGTAACCTCAACCATTTGTCCCAAATTAATTTTGGCAGCTTCGCTGAGAGGTACATCAATTCTAGCCTGTAATTTACCTTCTTCAAACAAGATGGCAGCGGCAGCGGCATCGATGTCATCCATATCAAGCATCATTCGGGAGCCCGGCTTTGCAAGTAACCGAAGGATAATTCCATTGATTGGAGATTTGATTTTTGTTCTGTCTAGATCCAGTTGCGCTTTTTCTTTTTGCACAGAAAAAACTTCTGTCTTTTTCTTTTGTGCCACAAGCGTCTCTTGCAGTTTTCTGATTAATGCTCTCTGCTGTTTAACTTCTGAACTTGAAGTGGCGAGCTCAGCTTTTTGGCGCTGTAAGGCGAGTCTTGCCTGATAAAAAGCTTGGTCCGAGATTGCACCTTTGGAAAGAGAAGACATTCGATTAACAGTATCATTGTTTTCCTGCACTAAAGCTTGATCTTTACTCACTTCGGATAGCGCTGCACTAAGGCCTGCACTTGCAAGTTCTATATCCGCACCAATGATAGCCTCTTCAGCCATTGATTGCGAGTGCTTGGCAATAATCTCAGAAAGCACTAAGCGGGCATCTTCATCGATCAGTGTGGCGATTACTTCACCTTTTTGAATTTTTTGTCCTTCAAGAACATGAACTTTTTTAACCACCCCACTGTAAAGGGATGTTACCCTAATGGGAAAAGGGTCAGGTTCGATCCAACCGCTTGCTTGAAACAAAAGTGGCCCCTGCGTTTGCGAGGACATG
>MDSZ01176890.1_pt1 | contig 11973 bp, 13 predicted proteins | sample 811201 | NCBI WGS metagenome assembly MDSZ01 (sample SAMN05326647, study PRJNA326480) | marine metagenome | isolation source: seawater | place: Indian Ocean: North | collected 2010 | reverse complement strand
TTTTCAATAAATCAAAATATTTTGTGCAATTTAAATTTAATTTTATACTATCTTGATTAGGGTCATATTCTAAATCAATTTTATAAAAATCGTCTTGCAGATTCAATTCGTTTAATATTTTTAATGCATTTATGTTCAAATCTTCGGATAGATAAGTAACCTTTTCATCAAATTTATCGAGATAACTATCGGTATGATGAATCAATGTTTTCATTTTATGCGATAATGCTTCTTTTATAGATAGAGGATTAGTTTCCTTGTCGCCAGAATGACCCCTTGAAGGAAATAAAAATAAATCCATTGCCGAATAAAAATTACCTACATCAGACCTTTCTCCCCAGATAACACAATTTTCTGGCTTGTTGTTGACAAGAGGTTCCCAATACTGTTTGAAATTTGGTGCCGTATTTCCAATAAAATGAAACTTAATGGGAAAATCTTTTAATATTTTAGCATATTCGAATATTTCTGCTTGATTTTTTCTTGGAGTAAATAACCCAACATGAACAACATGCTTGAAATTATCATCTAGTTTTAAATAATTAAATGATTTGGTTTTATTAATTTCGGGGTTTTCGATTGGATATTCAATCACACATGATGGTATATTTAATTCTTTGAAATTTATAAGTTGATTATCACTACAAAACAAAAATTTATCCGGAAAAAATTTTTTGTCACTATGATGAAAGGATGAATCGTGTGATGTTTCAAAAATTTTGTAACTTCTATCATTAGAATAGATTTTTTTCGCCAAATGGTCATGCATAAAAAATTCTGGCATTTCAACAAAATGAATAATGTCAGGATTCCATAAATTAATATAGGTTATAATTTCATTTTTGTCATCATACAATGTTTTGTGTTTATCACCTAATAATTTAATTATTTTATTTTTTTGAACTCTATAATGTCCATGGTCATTATATTCAATGACATATATATCATAGACAGTTGATAAAAATTCTATTTTTTTAAGTAAATATTGAGGAGCCCCACCTGTGGATAAGTGTGGTGCTATATATAATAATTTTTTCATAAATTATAATAATTTCAAGTTCATAAATAATACAGTACTATTTATTGTACCAATTTCAATAATATTTGTCAATGTGGATTAATAATGCCAGCAGTATCTTATTATAAAGGAATTCATTTCAACGCACCTATTATCTATAATAGAGCCATAGAATCATTACAAAAATGTAGTGATACAGTTTTACAGAGAATAAGTTTTTTGTGTAGATATCTTTATTCTCAAGAAATAAAAAGATATCATTACTATGAAAAATATCCTTCTAATATTCCTTCAGGTAAAACATTACAAGATTATTCGGTCAGCGGTATAGTTTCAGTAAATAAACAAGCAGGTGACGGAAAAATTAACATAGGATTTGCAACCGATTCCCAACGAGTGTTATCTACAGTAATCGGAAAAGCAGATAATGCTACTCCACCTCCGGGCGCAGATATCAATGAAGTGCCAACCCCAGGGCTAGTTTTTGAAACGCAAAATTACAATTTATATCAATATGCGAGTATTCCATCAAGACCAGCTGATACTGTATTGTCCAGTGATAGTTATTTAATTCATGACTCAGGATGGTTTGGAGGTTCTCTTCGTGTTTCAGGAGGTAGAAGAGAAGAAGATTTAACCCACACCATTGTATTTGATGCTCTTAATCAGTTAAATAAAGGCGACCAAATTGGCTCATACTACATTGCAAATGGGGATGATTTAGACCCAAATACTGGAATGCCATTAACTGGAGGAGACCCAGGAACTTGGTTTGATTGTGGAGTTTTTTTCAGAGACACCTTATTTGACCCGGCCACATCTGTTATTAATCCGGGAACGGGTTTTTCGCAAGTATCAATACCATATAACCTATGGGTAAAAGTCGATTTAGATAATGTAACATTTGATTTTCCTAGTAATGTACAAGGTTTAACAAAATTTAATTCCACTCTTGATACCGACGGCGGATTAGAAGAATTCAATCCTAATTTTAGTCCATCAGATGTATTTTTTAATAATTCATCAGGACTAGATACGCTTGACAGTGCTCCTCCATTATTTAAAAATATTTTAATGCCGATTTTTCATAGATATTATCCTGGTTATGCAATAAATAGTACCGACCCAGGTAGAAATGATAGAAAAGGTAGAGTTTTCGACAATACTTATGAAAAATCAGAAGTAATAGCAGTCACCACTGGTGGCGTTTACACAAAATTAGGCGAACCAAAATTCAAGGACGCACTTGGTAATTTTTATGGAAGCAACCAAAATTTTCTAAGAATACGGAACACATATTTCTTTAAAATAGAAACTCCGCTCACATGACAATAGTAACATATTTAAAAGAACCTAGGCCATATTTTTCAGGCAGAAGAAGAGCTCTTTTTTATGATAAATCAAATTCAAATGATGTAACGGTAACATTAAGAGAATTACCCGATAGTGCCTTAGAATATTTTAGTTATATTTTAAGAAAAAAATGGGCGGCAGACTTCATCAATGGCGCTTCAACTTTAGTTCCAGGTCACTTGAAAGTAAAAATATCCAATTCGAGCAGTACTTATAGTAGTAATATTCCAAATACATGGGGAGACCCTGTAGATACTTATTACACAAATTTAGCACATAGTAGTTATGGCAATGGAAACGGAGGTATAGCCAATTATCAAAGACTTTATAGATACGAATATACCCAAGGAAATAACACAAGCCCTCCTCCTGGAGCGGATATGCCTTCGCCTAGTCCTGATGTGAGATTCGAAACTAGTAATATGGCATACACATTCTGTAGACTAGATTATAATATACCAAATGTAAGAGCAACTTCAGATTTTGCCAATCATGGATATCTGACTACCTTTGATATAGATAGAATACCAGGAACGGAATCACATCTTGTCGCTGAGGAATTCACTCCTGGTATGACTGACGGAGTTGATAAATTCAAGTTGGAAAAAACAACCATAGTCAATGATACAAGTCAAGGAGATTCTCATAAATTTTTAGTAGATGCAAGAAGTAAACAGATAAATTTAAAACAGATTGGAACAGGTTTAGGTCATAGTTCATCAGACCCAAGTCGACCTACAGCCGATAATGTTTCGTATTCAGGCGGCCTCGATGCTGAAGCTGATGTAATAGATTACTTATTTTCGGATATAGAAAAAAGACTACGGGAACAAGAAGTTGGGGCAGTAAGAATCGGGGGGTTTCAGGACCAAACAATTAATTCTGACCTTAACGGTTTAAATTTTCATGGTAATTCTTATAATGTAAATGATTGGGAATGGCATGATTTAGGTGTAGTTTTTACAGATACACGATTAGCTTCAGACCCAGACAGTAGTCCAGCAGTTGTGATACAAGAATATAACATGTACATAAACGAAGATTATGCGCCTGAAAATAACATGGTACCAAGTGCTCCTACATACAAAGATTCGACTATCAAACTTTTAAAACCTTATTTTGGAACAAATCAATCCGACGGAAGAAGATTGGTAGAAATGGAAATAACTGAGACAAGTGATTTTATTTTGAATTTTTTATATCAAATATTTTTAAGAAGATATCCTGTTTATGATTTTTTCACCACAAATTACGGTTATGGCAACAGTAATGGAAATACATATGCAGGTTCAATGACAGATACATATTATACAGGAAGTGATGTATACATTTATCCTTTGTCAGGAATTACACCGCCATCACCTTCTCCTTACACCAAAAGAACTACTTCTGCTACTTCAGGAAGTGTAAATTCTACTACTAGACATTTACATTTTTGTGGTTTAAGAGGACAATCAGGCATAAATGTGCGTTATCCTAATTTATAAAAAATAAAGGAGTTTTTAAAATGACAGATGAAAATATTGAAAAAGATGAAAGAACAGAGGCACAAGAAAAATTAATTGCGGAACATAATAAAAAACGTGAAGAGTTTTTAAAAAACATGATAATACACACCGCATATTATCCATCCGTAGATAATCGGTCTGCTTTTTATATCGAATATTCTCATGACGGAGATAATCAATCAACGGTCGAATTAGTCAGAACTTCCGTTGAAAGTGACATTTTAACGAGAACCTTAGAAGTATTTTCATATGAAGAAATTTTAGAAAATACTCAAGAAAGAGAAAATAAACTAATACAGATGAATGAAGAATTTGAACAATTTATACAATGGAAAAATGAAGGTAAAATACCTCTTGCCTCTTGGGAAGATGAAAATTCAAATGCAATTACACAAAAAGAATTTAATTTAGAGACAATCGAAAAAATAAATACTGAAGAACTATTTAAATTGAAATTAGAAATATTTGAAAAAGAGGAAGTTCAAAATAGCGAAAACCGTGAAATGAGGTCCGCCATAAGAAAATCAAAAGACGCCATAGAACTTTTTCATTATTATTGGATGATAAAAAACGAAACTATTGATGAAAACGAGTAAATTTTTTTATTATATCATTATTAAATTCGTCAGTCATAAAATGAACTATTTTAATATCAGGGTTAAATTCGTTACCCATACTGGCCCACTCTCCTGAATATTTCTTATTTAAATAATATAAATCATGAATGGAAATATTCTCTTCCATTCGCATTACCCAACTATCAGGAAGATATTTCAGTTTTAATTTTTTATTTACCATATTTTCTATAAAAAATTGTTCACCGTTTACTGGTCCATTAGTAATTCCTAATTTTATATAATATTCTTCCCAAAATTCTTTTCTAGAAACAAATTCATCATAAATGTATCTACAATCTTCAGGATAATATTTTTGAAATCCTCCATTCAATGTGCTTTTAATTCCATCACTATCTCTCCACCAAGATTTGGCCGTTAAAAATTCACCTCTTTTTACAGGGTATTCGATTGCTTTCATATAATCATTGATAAAAAGCATATCAATATCAATAGTCAGAATAGGTCCTTCTATATCTGAATTCATCAGATGAAGTCGATTCCATTGCAATTTGAATCCGTCTTTCTCTTCACGAATCCAAGTAACATTAGGAATCTTAGAATTTATATAATCTTCTACATCTTGTCCGTATTTTTCACCTATTCGGATAGCAAATACTTTTGTGTCCATTCTAAATTTCTCATATTTTCGTATTCATTATGATTAAATAAACATACTGGATAATCTTTCATAGTTTTATCCCACCACCAAGACCAACAAACTTTATCATAGGTGCTATAATGTATTTCTCTGTAAATATATTCATCAATGCCTCTATAATATTTCACCCTACTATAATCTTCGTCTTCATAAAATTTATCATATATGTAAGATTGGTCACCTTTCCACGACATAATTGATGAATTCAAAGGCGTATGAAGTTTTCTTCTCCACCAAGCATAAAGCAATGTGAATTTTTCCTGTAAAAGTTGTCTAATATCTCCTTTAATAATTATATCTAAGTCGAAATATAAATATTGCACATCATCAGTGCATTCCTTGAACATTTTCAATTTATCATAATAACTGCCCTCACCATCTCTTATTATATGCACCCTATCATATTCTAATTTGCCAAATTCGCAAATCATGTACAATACATTATCAATGTACCATTCATCATATTTGTCTCCTGTGCAAACCAATATAATCGTTACCATCTTCCAATTACCATGAATCTGTCATATAGAGGTAAGGCCTGTTTTCCCTTAAAATAAACTTCTTTTAACTGATTTTTTTCCACAAGTTCATCTTCATCATTAACACAATTAATGTGGTCATTTAATTCGAAATAATTATTTGATTGAATGACCAGTAAAGGAGTAATCGGATAATCTTTATAATGAGATTTTAAATTCAACATATCAGGCATATGTTCCGATGAAGTATTAATGACTAAGTGCCTTCTTCTCCAATCTTTTCTTTTAAAGGCATCATCAAATTGAACAATTCTAAAATTATAATCAAAGTGATTCACATATTGAGCCGTAACTCTATGACAATTCTCATCCAAATCAAATAAATCTATTTGTTTAATTTTAAATTTACTACTAACCATTTCTATTAACGGAAAACCAAACCAAGAACCAATAATATCAATATGCAAGGGCTCAAATTGATGCATATTTATTTTAGACAATTCTTCAATCAACCATTTTTTAGAATCATATTGTCCTTGAGATATTGAATCTTCGAAACTATTAAAATAATCAGGTAAATTATTTTTTACCCATAACCCAACCCAATAATATACCGATTCTTTAATTTTATTAGTACAACTTCTAAATTCAGAAATTTGTTCCATAAACGTAATAATGATTATAATTTTTATTTAAATTTTTTGTCACATGACTATCGAAAATTTTTGTCAGATTATTATCGTCAATTAATTTTTCAATAGATTCAATTGGATTGCAATCACCGTTATGTTTTTTGTCATCACCTCTTAAAATAAATACTCCTTTGTGTAAACGACCTACAGGATAAGTTTTTTCGCAATTATAATGAACGACACAATCTCTCATTTTTATATTATCAAAAACAAAATCATTACAGATTACATTTGGCATGTCTTTGAAATTAATATCATAATTAATATTATCAACTATGATTCCTAATTTTTTAATCATATTTACTATTTTAAAACTAGGACAACATAAGATTGACACTTCATCGTGATTTACAATCCAATCGAATAATTTTTCCATATATCTACTGCTGAAGATTCGTGTAACTCATAATGCTTTACATCTATCATATTTTTATTATTATAGAGATGTGATGTATTAAACAATGATATTTTATTTTTTAAAAAATAACCTTGCTTATTATAATTCGAAAATATTCCATCTTCCCACAATTCAATTCTATTATTTCTAAAATGTTGATAGAAAAGATACTTATCAAGACTTTTATATGTCCATTCTATTTTTTTCCAGTTTTTATGAGTGTATTCTAAAAGCCAAGATGCGGTTCCTTTATCCCAAGCAACGAATGATGAATTGGTGTGACACGATACGCCACGACCAAAATTAAACAAACTCATTCTCTCATAATCATTCCAGTAATTCCATATAAAAGTAATGTTATTATGTGGTCTTGTTACTATATCAGTTATGTCTTTATGGATTAAAACATCTAAATCAATCCAAAAATTTTTATCAGATTCATTTTTATCAATCAGCATCAATTTTTCATATGTGAATACCATTTTCGTATCGTAAGGTCTTAATTCTTCTATATCTCTTATTTCTATCTTGGGGGAAATATCTGTAGAATTATCAGTGTAACATATAAAACGAAAAGGTACTTGACAATGCCTGAGTAGTCCTCCATACGCTCTGTTTACATATTCAGGTCCATATAATGAACCCCACTTTAAACAATTGAATTTTATCTCCATTGGTCACCAAACGCATCAAATCCAGAACCACATTTTTCCGCACAAACTTTTGATTTACCATGAGAACATGATATCATTGACCAAGATTGTTTAATATTTTGAAAAAAATCTCCCTCTATAATTTCTCTCAAAGGTAATTTCAAAGCATTAATGCTATTTAAATCATTATTTAAAAAAGACCACATTTGATTTTCGCCAATCTTTTCATATGATTTATAAATTCTTCCTGCCGTCCAACAACAAGGAAATATTAAACCTTCTGCCGAAATATATATTTCTTTATTATCAACAGATTTACATTTTATTTTTGTGGCATCTAAATAAGAACTAAAATTACCATGCATATCTATTAATTTTTCATAATCATTTACACTCTTGTTCTGATATTCTTTATTGTTCGGTGGTTTAATTTCGTTTCCTTTAGATGTTTCTTTCTTTTTTATTTTATTACCTTTATAAGACTGAACCCATCTTCCTGTTTTCTTTTTGACAAATTCAAGCCCAAACAATTTAGCCATTCGTTCTGCCTCTTCTACTTGATGCTCATTATGTTCAAATATAAGAAACACCCAAAGACCTTTTCCTCCTGCTTGTGTGTAAACATCCATTGAATTTTCAACTCGTTTCCAATCCACATTAACTCTATATAAATGATTCGTATCTTCTAATCCATCAACAGAAAAAGTTACTCTACCCCGTTTTCCAAAAATTAAAGCAAGTTCTCTCCACCATTCATCACCTCTTCCTCCTGCATTTGTTGTCATATGAAGATATAAATTTGAATTATTTTCTCTGAGCCATTGAAATATTTTTAATGTATCTTTTGCAATCATGGGGTCTCCGTGATTACCGCACATGAGAAAACTATTTAATTGTTTGCAAAAATTTGAATCAACTATTTTATTAAAATCAGATAAAGAGAGTTCTGCGTTTTTAATATGTGAATTATTTGTTCTATCGCACATGGTACAAAGTGCTTGACATTTTTGTGTAGGTTCAAAATGAATATGTTTTATTTGATGATGTTTGTACACAGTAATTCTTATTCGTATATAAAATTTTCATTTAAATCTAAATCACTATGCATTATAGATTCCTTAAAAATTTCAGTTAATTTTGTATTATTAAAAAAATTAACGACAATATTCGATAAAATCTCGTGTGCAAATTTTGATAGATGATTTTGTAAAGCATATCCTTCATATTGACCCTCAATCCACTCGTTCATCGATATCTCAAATAAAGATTTAGGATAAACATAAAAAAAATCATCTCTATCGACATGATATAATTCCTTATTAAGTTTGATTTCATCTTTGTCCTGGGCCGCCTGCTCAAAAACAGTAAATACAATTGTTTTTATTTCATGCTTGTGAGAGATGTGATTTAATAATTGTATATTTTTAAAATTCATCATGGCCAATTCCCACTTCATGTTTTCATATATTTCTGAAAGACAATATAATTGTTTTTCGTCCATCGAAAAATTAATTTTTACATGGTTATTAAATTTTATCTTTCTTAAATACTCTTCATAAAGACCTGCTCCTGTAATTATTGAGTCATCATTATTTTTTCCCCATCTCATCGGTAATCTATATGGATGAGATAATACCATCACTACATAGTCTTTTGAAGTAATAATATTATTTTCAAATAACTTGATATATTTTCTCATTGCATCTTGAGGTCCTGAACCGCAAATACCAAAATTCATATTCTCTTGATTCATTTTTTTAGATGCCATATCGAACCAACCATCATGAATGCCAAAATGTTTCAGAGTCAATTCACCTTTAGAATTTTTATCCACAAAACTGTCTCCAAAAAAATAAATCATTTTTAACCTTTCTCAAAAATTTGGAAATTTTTCATAAGTTTTTATATACCAAAGAATGACATTTTTATAAAATTGATGACTGTCGTGGTCGGCTTTAAACTGTTTTATAAAATTATTTGTCGCATTATGTTCCGACAAAATCTTAGAGGAGGTAATTTGCAACTCTCTGAGCGTAAAATCTTCCAATATGTAATCAATTTTATTATTCATATATAAATTGGTTTTTTGTGTGATTCATTTCATTTTCATGAGTCATGCGCCTATGTTCTGTCACATGAGAAAATATTTCATTGACAGATTTAAAATTTTTTTTAAATTTTGGCAAATTTTCATAATCATTTTTAATTACTTTTTCAATATATTCTAACATTATTTCATGATTTTCACAAGAAAAATGATTAAATCTTTTATCGAACTTTAGTCTACCTGCTACTGATGATTTTTCTTCGTCAAAAATTTCATCAAACGACAAATCAAAAAGATTATATTTAGAAATGAAAAAATTTTCATAATTCAAGTTAATAAAATTTTCTAACCCAATAGGAAGTGCTGGTGATATAGTTGCAAATAAAATTACTTTGACATTATACAATTTTGATATAGTATAGAGAAAAGATATATAATTTAAATTCATATATAAAATTTCATTTTTAAAAATACAAAAAGAAAAATCTATTTCATTTTGAAACTCTTCATAAAAAAGCTTAACTCTTTTTAACCTTGAATCTTTTAACATTAAATCTTCGGGTGTATTACCTACAGTGCAATGAGATTTCATTTTATCGAAATCAAAACTAATTTGATTCATATGACCTGTTAATTCAGGCTCACACATAAAATCTATTCTATCAGGATTCGATAAATGAATCATTAATATGTCGTTTTTCGATATCATGCCTTTTTCGAGCCAAGAATTCAAAATTTTTAATGCATATTGCGGTCCTGTGCCTGATTTTGCATAATTATAAAATTTATATTGGTTTTGGTATTTTTCATTTAATTGATTCATCCATAAATTAGTAGGACAATGCAGAACATTACGATAAATCTTATAATCAAAATAACTATCTCCAAGTATTAAAAATTTATTCATAATATTTCTCAAATTCCGGCCATTCATCTAATAAATTAGTTTTATGAATTTTATCATATTTTTTTAAAAATTTAACTCCTAATTTAAAATGGTCTATATTTTTTTGTTTGGAAAAATACAATTCATGATATTGTTTCTTTGACAAATAAAGCTCTATGATATCATTCGGAATGTTACTTATTTGCAAATAAAAAGGCTCAACTAAAACATTAAAAAAACTTGGGTTTTTATTGAATTGAGAACAATATCTTTTAATGTCTGTCTGATAACCAACATTTAACATAGATAGTGTTACACAAAAATCTAAATCGAAATAATTTATTAATTGTTTTACATTATTTTCTTTTTGTTTAAAGTTAGTTCCTCTTCTTATGTATTCATCTTTTCTGTCAACTCCGTCTATTGAAACATTAATTTTGAAAGATTTGAATTTATCATAAAAAGTTTTAAAATTTTTCGGCAATTTTGTTAAATTAGAAAAAACTATAATTTTTATTTCTTTTGAAAATTTATTTGATATTAACCATTCTAAAAAATAATAAAAATTGTCATTGAGAAAAGGTTCACCTCCCGATATGATTATGTTTTTTATTGTTTTAAGTAAAATTTTCAATTCTTTATAAAATTTCTCATCAAAATTATAATTCAATTTTGATAAATCTTGAGAAAATTCATAATCAAAACTTTCTTGGTAAAGTTTACCATATTTTTCATAACTAGCTTTGCTTATTTCATCTCGTAGTTCTCGATAAACTCCCATATCATTTTGTGACATTCTTTCGTTAGCCCATCTCGAAGAAGAATATGGACCGCATGTTAAACATTTTAAATTACATAAATTTCCAAATTTTAATTTTATTGTGTCCGAGGTAGGAATATTAATAAAATTATTCTTATAGGTATCAATTACATATTTTTTAATATGTCTTTCTCTTCTTGACCATAATCCCAACTCTTCTCTTTCGATACATCTTATACAAGTCCCTCTTATCTTTTCCGACAAATTGCCGTCAAGCATGTCATTTCGTATTTCTTTAAGGTAATTTGAATTGAAATATTCCAATATTGATTCGTCATTCGTGTTAATTTGAGAACTAAGTCTCGCATCACTACATAACTTATATTCATTAAGCGAATCCACATAAACATAAGTAAATGGAAGGGCACAAAAAACTTTATTATCTATTTCCATAGAGGTAATTCAGAGCTCAATTTTCGTTTTGGAATTTTACTATCAGCAGAACTCACACAGGCATCAGTTATACATACTTTGGGCTCATCAAACAACTTAAAACCTGTTTCGATATTTCCTAGAGGTATATCTCCGCAAGAATAAGACCGCTTAATGCTCCCATCAGGCTCACGGATAATGCAACTGCGGTAGCCAGTGCTACAAATCCACCCTCTGAAATTATTAAAATTAAATGCGTTGAATCTTTCTGCTTGGTCAAGATACCACTCCTTTCCTTCGTCATCATTCATAATGATTTCAAATTCTTGACGAATGTTCTTGAGTTTATTAGATTTAACCTCCATGTTCGTAATCTGGGGCATACCATTATGTAGTATTTTCATCTGTTCATCCGTATATCCATCGACAACTCTTGATGCAGTAGGGTCACTTTGAGGTTTGAGTGTGACATT
>MDSZ01005258.1_pt1 | contig 11975 bp, 7 predicted proteins | sample 811201 | NCBI WGS metagenome assembly MDSZ01 (sample SAMN05326647, study PRJNA326480) | marine metagenome | isolation source: seawater | place: Indian Ocean: North | collected 2010 | reverse complement strand
TCGTTTAAGTATTTCCAATCAGTTTTGTAAAAGTCATAAGAACCTCTTCTGAATCCAGAGAAACCTAAGTTAAGTGCCATTTCTTCTGAGTTTTCAAATAAACCAAAAGCAACACCACCATTAAATCCTGCAGATATACCAGCTAGCATATCATCAAAATCTAAAGCTGTTTGTCTTTGTAAGAAAAGCATGTTTTCTTCAATAGCACCTTGAGTATCTAGGTTTTTAAGGATAGCATCAAAATCAGTGATACCAGCAGCAGCAGTAAATCCTACTTCTACGTTACCTCTTGCTGAAATAGCAGCAAATAAACCTTCAGTACCTGGTAATTTCAAGTTTCCGTAATCCCCAGCAGCGTGAGCATTCTTTTCACCTTCAACACATACCATTTCTAGGTAGTCTTCGAATCTTAATCTAGTTTCAGATTCAGCTTTTAAATACCATAAGTATCCAGAAGCACCATCTTCAGTAGCAACTTCAACCCATCCGATTTGAGCCATATCAGAACCATTAACGATGTATTGGTCTCTAATAATAACTGGAGAGTTGTTGTATTGAGTAAATGCAGGCTCAACACTAATTCTTACAGAATCAGCACCAGTACCAGCAGTACTTCTACCTTTGCTATATGCAGAACCGTAAACAAATACTTTTAATCCAGTAGCTGTAAAACCTTGAGCGATCAAAGTAGTTACAGGATCAAAACATTGTACTACAACATTACCACCAGCACCTGGTGTAGTTGCTAATACGATACATTTAGCTTCTTTTCCTGTAGCAGGATCTAAAACTACGATTGTATCGTTTACGCTCATTACGTTGTTTGCACCACCCGCAACTGTAAGAGTTGTAGGGTTTGTACCTACAGCACCTGCAGCAGCAGCAGCTACGCCGTCATATGCAATATGTAATCTATTTTGTTCTGACCAGATTACTTGATCACTTGTCATTGGCATTTCAGCGCCAACCATTCTTAAAAATCCAGATAATGTTCTATTACCATAACGCTCTACTTCTTGTTCGTAAACCTCTGGTAAATATTGAGCAGCGAAATCTGAAAAATTGTCTGGAACTGCACCACCACCACCATTGTTAGTAAACTGTAAATAATTACTGTTTAGCAACTCTTGTTTTTGCGATGGTATAATTGATCCAAACTGTGGAGTTAATGTACCCATAATTGTTTAATTTTAATTGTTAAATTTTCGTGTTTTAATTTTAAGTCGCGTAGAATCTGCACCACTAATTGATTTTACTTTCAAGCCACCAACGAAAACTTCACCTGTATTACCTTCTCTTGCTTTCACACTAGAAAGATTTTTAGATTTGTTTACTACATCCTTTACGGCATCGGCTTTACCTTGTTCATAAAAATGACTAGCGATCTTATCTACATTTTCAGCGGCATACATTGCTTTATGATAACCAGCTGGGTCTACCACATTACCATCGCCATCAAGGAACTTCCCTATGAGATTGTTAATATTTGACTGGTTCTCTGCAACTTTATCACGATTCTGTATATTATACTTATACCTCTTTTCTCCAACTTGAAAATCAAAACCTTTGAAATCTTCGCTAAATAATTTTTTAGTTTTAAGTTTAAAATCTTCGTGTAATTGCTCAGCTTGTTCTTGCTGCTTGTTGTAACGGTTGAAAAAGTCCATAGCTTTTTGTTGTTCTTGATTAACACCCGGTCTCATCTTGATCTCGTCGTAATACTTTTGTTTCAAGTCTTCCAAATAGTTTTTGGCTTTCGCAACTTCTTCTTTAAACGCAATTTTCTTTTTGCGTATATCTCTTTCCTCATCAACTTCTGAATCCCATGCAAAATCTTCTAAAATAAGATTTACATCTTCAGAATCTAAATGAGGTTTATTTTTTCTGTAATATTCTTTTAACAATGCTTTCTCATCTACATTAGAGTAGTCAGCGTTTAATCTAACATAATCTTCTACAGTACCTCCAGTTTCTTCCATGAATGAAACTAGTTTTTCTATATTTTCAGGTAATTGCTTACCAAGTACTTTTTCGTCTCTAATAGCTTCTTTAACCTCTGCTTCAACTTCTTTGACTTCAGCTTCAGTTACTTCTTGGATCGGAGAAAACCCTTCAGTAGTCTCGTTGGACTCTTGTACAGGTTCTCCCACCTTTGCGCTATCTCCGGATGGTTCTTCCACAGATACCTCCTTTGTTTCTCCGATTTGAATGGCATCGTCTTCTTGTTTTACTTCTTCTTTTTTAATTTCAACCTTTGTTATATTAGGCTCTACATCTACTAAAGGCTCTTTTAAATTAACCTTTGTTATTTCTTGTTCTTTGTTACCTAATTGTTTTGGTTTTTTTGGTTTTGACTTTATTTTAAAGTCACCTTCCTGTTTAACAGGCTCATTTGTTTTTACTTCTGACATAATATAATATAATTAAATAATTAATATTTACACCATTGGTGGTGTAGACTCTTGTTCAAAATTTATAGGAAGACCATCGTTTTTCCTTTGTGAAATCATTTCACTTTGTTGTGTTCCCTCCATTTTAATTCTTTTATCTTTTCTATCTTCTTTTTCGTTTTCTATTTGACTTCTAGATTGAACTTCTAAGTTTTTAAGCTCCATATCATTTTGATGTTGTTGCATCATTTTTTGTTGATCTAACTGAGCTTGTAACTGCATACGATCTTTTTCAAATTCACTCTTAGCTTTTTCGTATTCTACATTAGCACCAGATATAGCTTGTTGTTTTTGTACTTCTGCCATAGCTGTTTTTTCTGCAGTTTCTGCTTGTGCTGCTGCTTGAGCTTTTATATTAGCTTGTTGATTAGCTTGATCTTGTTTAGCTTTTTGCTTACGTTTTACTTTTAACATTTGATTAGCTAATTTAAGATTTTTAATTTGTCTTAAATCAATAGCATCTTCAACATCAATATTTTTAGCTTGTAAAGCTATTTGTATATTTGCTTCTAATTGTTGTTTTTCTTCTTCATCTGGTTCTAATTCTAAGAATATACCAAAATCATGTAGATTTAAATTAACAATTTCTTGTAATGTTTTAATATTAAAAGTTGATATAGAGTTTTGTAAAGCAGCTTTTGTAAGCGGAAACTCTAAAGCGTCAGCTACTTTTAAGCTAATATTTTCTGCTAATTTAAGAGTTAAAAATAAACTAGACTGTACAATATGTCTTGTAGCTACATTAGATGCGTTAGCAGCTAACTTCTGCAACCCTACAAGCGTGTTGCGATCAGGTAAACTACCATCTCTAGCTTCATTCAATCCTGTCACATCACGTATCATTTGTAAATAGTACTGATATGTGCTTATTAACGCTTGTATCTTAGCTTGACCACTACCTGATTGTAATTCTTGTATTGGTACTTTACCAGGATTCATATCACCTTCTTGTGTAAGAGATCTACCAACAATACTACCAGTTTGGAAATACATATTTAATGCTTCTGCTGGGTTGTAATTTGTACCATTACCAAGATCAACCTCAGCAAGCCCATCCATATCTAAATATACACCATCTGGAACTACACGTGATATTACTTGTTGTAGTTTTAAATGAGTTAATTGAATCATATCAGCAAATCCAATACACTTACTAACTATAGACTCAATTCTACCTTTGTAAATTCTAGGCGCACATATTGCGTAATTCATTTTAACTTTAGTGGTATCAGCTAATGGTCTAGACATGTTTTCAGCTAGTTCCCATTTTAACATTGTATTAGTTCCTAATACTTTAGCACCACTATATAAAACCTCTATAGATCTTGATACTCTTTCAAAGTTATCATTTTCTGGTGGATTAAATGTATCTGGCTTTTCAATAGCCTTCATTAATCCTTGATCTGTTTGCTTTATTTTAAATACTTGGTTGTGATATGTTTTGTAATCAAAATATAAAACTTGTACTGTATTAGCATCATAATCACCCCAACCTGTAATATAAGATCTATTACCAGGCATTGCTTGTATTCTTTTTAATTCTTCTTCAGTTATACCTGGAAACTCTTTTTTAAGTTCTGGTATTGTAATAGCTTTTAATTCACCAACGTAGTATATATCTTCAAAATTTGGATCCTCTGTATAAGAATAAACCATATAAGCTGGATCTACGTAATCTACAGTAATACCTTCAGCCGTATTAAAATTAGTTTTAGCAGCTGCAATACCACAAACTGTTAAATCCATATTTAATCTACGCTTAGTTAAATCATATTTATTTTGAGCAAGTACAGATGATATAGCTTCTTCTTCTGCTATTTCTACACTTTGCTTATATGATAATTGCATATGTAGCTCTAGTTCTTCTGGCGTTTCTGGAACAACTGTAGTACTAGGTGTTTGATATAAATCAATACCTAAAGTTTGTTTTAAGTTATCTAGATATTCTTGAGATAACATGTCTTCATAAATTTTTGAAGCGTACTCAGTTCTTTTCTTTATAGAGTTAGGATCTTGAGCATAAGCTTTTATATCATAAGTTTTAGAAGATATACCATTTACAACTATATCAACAAATTTAGATAATATAGGTACAGGTTTCCAGTCTAAATTTAAATAAGATAAATCACCGTTTATAGCCAATTCATCTTTATACTTTTGTATTGACTGCTCACCTCTAGCATATAATCTTAACTGATGAAAATTATTCCAGTTAGTTAAGTATCTATTACCACTAGTCCTACCTTGTGAAAACCACTCTTGTTCAATAGCTTGAGCAACTTGCATTCCATACTCTAAACTAGCTTTCTCTGCATCGCTCACTACTTGGCTTGGAAAAGGACTATTAGTATTACTATATATATTCATTTAACTTATAATTTTTGATGTCGTTCCTTTGTTGTTGTATCTTTTTATACCTAAATCAACAGGTTTTATTATTCGTTTAACGTTTGGCGCGTATCTATGTTTATTGCAAGCCATTAAAGCTAAACCTGAACTAATAGAAGCATCATGTGTTGTTCTGTTGTTTATATTAAATTTTGCCCAGTCTTCTAGTGTTCGTTGAAAATACATATCACCATATCCAGTTTCTTTTAAACCAACATAATGTTCTATATATGTTTCAATAGCAGCTGCGTGAGCTTGTTTTATATCTTCACTAGAATTAGGTATTCCACCTATTTCTCTTTCTGTTACAGATAATTTATTTCTTTTTTTATCAGGTCTATTCATTGCGTAACCTCTATAGCCTCTACGTTTAAAATAGTAAAGTAATCTAGGTTTGTTATTTTCTGCAAGTATTGGCATACCATAAAATACGCAAGCCATAAGTACATCTTCAAAAAATATCTCCGCTGTTTGTGGTCTAGCTATATATTCTAAAAAGAAATGATTAGGTGGAGCATTTTCCATACTAAACTTAGTTAAACCATGTAAAGATCCGTTTGATCCTCTTTTGTCTACAGTTCCTGATATGTCGTAAGGGTCACAACCAAAAGCTCCCATATGTTCATTACCTGGGTAATTTACTCCATTTTTAATATATCTTCTATTTTGAACTTGAATATCAGGTATCCAAGTAATTAAAAATCTACCTTGTCTATTTGGAATAAATATTACTTTAGTGTCTTGTTCTCCGTTTTCCCACTGAAAACTACCTTTTGTAACACCTATACTATTTTTTAAATCTTCATTAAAATCTATTTGTTCATAAATTTTACCTAGATTAAATAAAGATTGTTTTGACTCATCTCTAAAAGCATGTTTAGTTGTACGCGGAAACTGTCTATAAAATTCATTTAAACCATCTTGGTCATCTTTCAAACCTTCAACTTCATTGTTCCAATACTCTATAACACCTAATTTTATTTTTCCTCCATCAGGTCCTGTAACGGATTTTTTTGGCGTATTGAATACAGGTAAGCCATAAGAATCAATGTATCCTTCGTAGTTCCATTCCATAGGTATGAACAAACTATATAATCCTGAGCGAGTCTGTCCATTGCTGTTTCTCTTAGTGACGTCTGAGTCATCATATAATTTTTTAAAATTTCTACCTCCTTTATCTAATGCATTCGATGTTGATCCCATCATGCATTTACCAATAACTCTACTACCTAACCTGAGGGTGGTTTTCGTAACCCTCCAGTTGTTGAGGATGTTGTTCGGCTTCTCCCACTTGCCCGATTCATCATGTACGAGGAGTTTGAGTTTCTCCCCATCATAGGAGTTGTCACCGGTGTTCTTCCAATCGATGGTGGTGTCAAGTCCCTGTAATTCATCCGCGGCGGTTTCGTCGGCGGCGGAGGCGGTGAGCTTACGACGGGTGAACTTACTTGCGGGGACACGGTAGGCAAGTTCGGTCTTTGGACGGTCCATTCCGTCCTGGGTCGGTTTGAAAAAGAAGGGATAGTTAACTGATATGGGTACCACCTTATCGGTAAACATCTTCTTGGCATCAGGCCCAGACTTTGATAAAATGCCATATCGTGAGTCACTGGATATAGTTGCCAGGTTAACCACCTCTCCCGATGCCATGAATGAAAACCCAGAACGCCTGTTCTTAAGGTAACACATTCCATAGGATCGTATATCTGCTTTACAAGCTTCCCAGAAAATGAAGAATAATCTATTTGACTCCCGAAAGTCTGGTGCCCCGACATCAATTTTAGACCACTGCAAGTACATGTAGTGAGTACCAGTAAGGTAAGTAGCAACGTTTTTGTTATAAAACCAAAAACCTTCCTCCCTACGGGTAAACTCATTATCGATGTAGTCATACCATTTTTCTTTAAAGTCTTGTGGATATTGCTTCCAATCAAAAACTGTTTTTATTTTACTTAGTGATTTAGGATACTCAGTCTTACTCCATTTGTTGTTTTCAAACTTATGAACATTCTTAGCTTTTGGTAAAGCTATTTTAAGATTTTGTATTTCATATATTTCACCTATAGTTCCATCTTTACTAATGACAACCATATCATGCTGTTCATTGTAACCATACTCCCATTTTTTTAATCTATTATATTTCTTAATAGTTTTAGGAGTTATATAATCATCTAATATTGTATATAAATTTTGCTCGTACATTACCTAGATCTTCCTTCAGCAAAACCTTTAAAATTAGTTTGCTTTTTATTTTCTTTAGGTTTATCCTCTAACATATTCTTTTCTTCTTCAATACGATTAAGTATTTCAAACGCATCAAATATGGCTAGCTTTTTTGTAGCAGCAGCGTTTTTTAATCTGTCTGCAGATATATCATCATCTGAATCTACAATAGGTTCTTTAGCAACCTTAATTAATTCCTTGACCGCTACTTGCCCAGCTTGGATTATATTTTTCTTCGTCTCCTTGGTGTTCATATTTAATTACAATATCATTAGATTTCATACAGTATAATCGCTCTTTATCTACTAAAAACTCCCATTCACCGTTAGGTGTATACCCAACTACATCTCCCTGGTGTATTTCTAGCGCTTCTAATGAACTATTACCATATTTTAATATACCTTTAAGCTTTTGTTCTTTATCAACTGTTAGAGAACTTTTGTCTTTTATAGGTTGAATAAAACAACGGTCACCAAAACTATGCCAACCATCACTATTATTATATAAATATATTTGATCTAAACTAACAAAATATAAACCTTTTTTAAAAAAAGATCTACTTTGTTTCTTTTCACCTCTCATATCATAAAACGTTCTAAAAACATTTTGATGTATAACTAGTGTGTCACCTTTTTTTATATTAGTTTTAAAAGCAACTGGTGTTTCAACTACTTCTGCTAATCTATTTACAAACTTCCAAGATTCAATCTTAGTATTAACTACAAGTTTTTTACCATCAACTTGTATTTCATTATTGTATCTATCACCAATTGGCTTTACAATAAAGTCATATAAGCTTCTCATTAATACTCTAAATCGTACTCAACAGATATTGACATGTTAGAATTAAATTTCTTCCATGGTAATACCTCATCGTTTTTTCTTATATAAATATTATAAGAACTGTCAGAAGTTTCAAACAGTATATGCGATATTTCATGACCGCCATACACTTGCTGACCAACAGCGTAATGCATGGCGTCATTTTTATAATCAGATCCAATACTGATCTTTCTTATATTACTATGCATCTTCCTGCTCGTCCTTAATAGGCTCGTATGTTCCGTCAGACAAATTAATGCTAACTTTACCATACTCTTCTTCGAGTTCTTTTTTAGTCTTTTCTATTTCACCTTCCAAGTTTTTTACTTCTTGAGCTAAATTAAGTTTTTGGATTTCTAATACACCCATTTGACTTAATACGGTTGTTAATTTTTGTTGTTGCTCAGTTACTACTTTTAACTGTTCTTCTTTAATTTTTGCCATTTGAAATTTAATTTAATTTGTTAATATATTTCTATTTAAATAGTTACACTTATTATTATATTTTTACACTATTTACTTTTTAGCTCTTCTATCTCTGCTTTTAATTCTTGTATTGATTTTACTAACAATGGTACTATTTTAGAGTAATCTACACCCTGCATTTCTTCTGCATCTTTTTCTCCTGTTACTGCTTGTGGTAAAACCTCTTGCAGTTCGTGTGCCATAACTCCATAACTTCTACTTTCATCTACTTTCCATTTAAAGTCATAAATAGGTATTTTAGAAACCATATCTAATCCTGTAAAGTCTTGTAAATCTTCTTTTAATCTATAATCAGAAGATGTAGCATATACTGTAGATGAACCAGATACATTTATATTACCTGCTGTAGAATTTGAATTATAAAATCTAACCACACTTCCATCTTCTAACCTCCTTAGTATTAAAGCTGTACTTGTGCTAGTAGGAACACTAATACCCATATAGCTGGTTGGTTGTATAAAAACACCTGATTCAGAGCCAGTTCCAAAACTAAACGGTCCATCAGTTCCAATTCCTACAACTCCCGATGATGTTATACGCATTCTTTCTACGTCGTTAGTATCAAACGACATACTATTACCATTATGTCTATATATTATTTGACCTACATTGTTATCCGCTGGATCAGCAAAATTAATTGTACTATTACCATTAGTCTCAGATAATAAATTTAACGTGGCATTTGCTGTACTTGCAGTTATTTCTCCAGTTACTTTAACATCATTTGCAAAAGTTGCAAGTCCAGTACCTCTGTCTATTGTTAATCTTGTTGTGTCCACATCTGTCCCAACTCCAATTCTAAAATTATTAGCAGAACCATCATATCTTATAGATGCACCATTAGCAGGACTTCCAGTAGTACCCTCGTGTAATAAAATTTTTGAAGTATTACCCGCTGAATTAGTATTCATATTTAATGTAGGCCCAGCGTTTTTTGACATAATCACGTCTCCTGCAAAAGTTGCCTCAGTGCTAGTAAATGTTGCAATGTGTGAATCACCACTGCTTAACATTTTTAACTGACCACTTCCCTCGTGTTGTAATCTAGCAACACCACTAATATTACCAAGCGCTACATTACCACCATCTGCTTTAACAACACCAGTAAAAGTTGCACTACCATCTACTTGACTAAATGTTTGAAAAACTGTTCCATTAAAATTTCTAAAATATATATTACTACCTGTTCCACTATTTGTTGGAGCCTGCAAATAAGTTCCTAAACTTGTAGCAGAATAAAGTGTATTTGTATCACTTGCGCCTTTTATCCAACCACTAACTTGTATGTTTCCTGCAAAAGTTGCGTTTTGTGATGAATCTAGTGTTAAGCCTACATTATTCGCCGTATATAATCTTATTTGATTAGTAGTAAATCTTATTGATGTATCTAAATCACCCTCATGTTTTATATATTCTGGAACAATTATTGAGCCTGCAAAAGTTGCGTTTTGGGAGTCATCTAAAGTTAAAGCTAAAGTATCAACTGTATAAAATCTCATTAAGGAGCCTAAAGAGACTGCTTTAATATCTACATTGTCTCTATCGCTTGAGTTTAATTGTATTTTAGCTCTTACAGTGTTTGCATCTGTTAAATATAAATTATCTTCAACTCTAACATCTCCCGCAAAAGTTGATGTTCCAGTCGAGTTAACACCACCTAATAAATAAACATCTCTCCATTTATTATTTACACTACCTAAATCATTTGCTCCATTAGCATCACTACCATTTGAATATGTACCTACAAAAGCAACGCTATCTTGTTTAAACCCTCTACCACCATCACTTGTAAAAAAAGGTGATTTAGTACCTCCACCAGACACTTCTAATTTAAAACCAGGAGTATTAGTTCCAATACCTACATCACCATTTGGTGATATCCTTGCTACTTCTGTGCCAGCTTGTTCAAATCTGTGAGAATAGCCGGAAGCGGCAACAAAATTGAAGTTACCTTCCATGTTAATATTAGAAGTATCGGTATTAACAGTTCTTTGTATTCCTATAACACCTTTAACGTCTAATTTGTTTGCTGGTGAAGAAGTCCCAATACCTACATTACCCGCACTAGAAGATGTTAAATATACATTAGCACCACTAGATCCAAGTTGTGATATACCTGTTGCAACAAGTGTTCCTTGAGCTGTTACACCACCTACTACGTCTAATTTAGAAACTGGAGCGTTAGTTCCGATTCCAACATTACCAACACTATTAACACGTAGTACTTCATTATTACTTGTTGTTAATATAAAAGTATCATTGCTGTAAAAACCAAAATAAGAGTTAGTGTCTCCAGCATGCCTTATATATTGTGGCATTATAATATCATTTGGTAAAGCGCTATTGATTTCCAATATACTATCTCCTAAATTTGATCCACTTGTCCATTTAGGTATATAACCAGTAGTTCCACTTCCTGTTGCAAAAGTAGATAATAAGTTTGTTGGAGATATTTGTACGTTTTCAGAACCTGTATATCCTACTAAAAAATCTACTGTTCCTAGCGTTGTTTTTTCTGTAAATTGTGAAAACTTTATATTTGCCATTTCTTAGTGTACTATTTTTAATAAATCTCCTGTTCTATAAACATCTCCTGTTGTTAATCCTCCTGCAAGAGCCGCTGTATTGTCTGCATATTCTGATACGCCTGTAATTTTAATACCTGTACTTGTAGTTTCAAATTTTTTAACACCACCTGTATAATATAATTCTGCTGCACCATTATTACCAAAAAATATTTTATTACCTGATGCTGTACTAATATTTGGACTATCAGCCCATATTCTTAAATCTCCTGTACCACCATCTTTTATATAGGAATTACTACCATCGTGATAAATTTGTAAATCCTCGCTTGTACCAAAAGTTGAAACTACATTATCGTTATGTCTTGTACTTCTTGAAAATACAGCTCTATCTGCACTACCATCAATAGTTATATAGTTATATATTGTACCATTATTTGTAGCTTGAATATATGTTTTGTCATTATTACCCTCGTTTCTTAAATATATGTCGCTAGTTGTAGATGTAATATAACTACTATTATTACCATCGTGATAGATTTGTAAATCTAAAGAATCTCCAAAAAGCACTTTTACATTATCCGTATGTACTGAATCTTTACTAAATTTTACTCTATGATTTGTGCCATCAACTATAAAATATTCAGTAGTTCCACCAGACCCATTATCTGATAAAAACTTTATATCTCCGTCATCTTGAAAATTAGTTACAATTAAATCACCCGTAAGATTATCTATAACACTATTTGTTCCACCGTGATATATTTGTAAATCACTAGAAGCACCAAACTTAGCTTTTATATTATCTGAAAACTGAATATCTTTATCAGCCCACATTTGGGTCAAACTACCATCTAATGTAAAATATGTAGCTAATCCTCCAGAACCATCATCATTTTCAAAAATAATATCTGCATTATTAGATTTTTGACTAATGTAAAAATTACCGGTTTCATTAGCTATAACAGATTCCACACCATTATGATATATTTCTAAATCTCCACCATCTCCAAATTTTGCTTTTACATTATCAAAATGCAATGTTGATTTTAAAAATCTAGTTTCAACCTCCCCACCATCT
>MDSZ01190817.1_pt1 | contig 11976 bp, 10 predicted proteins | sample 811201 | NCBI WGS metagenome assembly MDSZ01 (sample SAMN05326647, study PRJNA326480) | marine metagenome | isolation source: seawater | place: Indian Ocean: North | collected 2010 | reverse complement strand
TACACATCATCTTTGCTAATAGATAATTTTTATATGGATTGTAATTCGGTAATTTATGATTGTGTTCGTGAATTACCGAAAAATTGTAGTAATATAGAAGCTGAGTTAATCAAAAGAACATGCATAAAAATTGAAGAATATATCCTTATGATATCTCCAGGTAAACGGGTTTTCATAGCTTTTGATGGTGTTGCTCCTATTGCAAAATTAGAACAGCAAAGGAACAGAAGATTTAAAACACAATTTGAAAAAGAAGTCATGAGTGATCTAGGATTAGAAGTAGAAGATATTGGATGGAGTACTGCATCAATAACACCAGGCACAAGATTTATGGAAAAGCTTGCAATTGGAGTAAAAAAATATTTTAAAGCTATTCGTTTTAAAAGTTTAGATGTAATTATTAGTGCATCTGATGAACCAGGTGAAGGTGAACATAAGATTTATCAATTTATTAGAGATAATGATAATCATCAAAGTGAATCAACAGCAATATACGGGTTGGATGCAGATCTTATAATGCTTACATTAAACCACCTAAGATATGCTGAAAAAATATATTTATTCAGAGAAACACCTCACTTCATTAGATCATTTGATAAGTCATTAGATCCTAATACAACATATGTTATGGATATGCCACTTATGGCGTCATGTTTAACTAATGAGTTAAACGATGGTGATGATATAAAAAATGAAAGTCAAAAACAAAGAATGTTTGATTACATTTTTATTTGTTTCTTACTAGGTAATGATTTTATGCCACATTTTCCAGCATTAAATATTAGAACTGATGGTATAGATAGAATTATGTCAGCATACAAACAAACTATATCTCAAAGTGGTAATCTTACAACAAAAGACAAGATTATATGGAAAAGCGTAAGAACATTTATAAAAATCTTAGCGGATAAAGAACATGAGTATATTGAAAGAGAACATGGAATTAGAGAAAAACAAAGCAAAAGTGTAAGACATAGAAGTAGAAATGAAAATGAAACAAAAGAGCAGCAATCATTTACAAATATTCCTTTACTCGAAAGAAAAAAAGAAGAATACATAAATCCATATGAGACAGGATGGCAAGATAGATATTATAAAGTTTTGTTCGAAGGAGATATGTGTGAAGTCCAAAAGAAAAAATTATGTTTAAATTATTTGGAAGGATTAGAATGGACTTTTAAATACTACACTAGCGGTTGTATTGATTGGGAATGGTATTATAAGTATGAATATCCTCCCTTACTTCAAGATCTTATAAATTATGTTCCTTACTTTGATGTAAATCTAATAGACAAGAAAGAAAGTAATCCCCTACCTCCTTTAGTTCAATTAAGTTATGTTTTGCCTAGTTCAATGGAAAATCTACTGCCAGTAAAAGTTAGAAGTTCTCTAAAAGAAAACTTTCCTGAATGGTATTCTTCTAATTATGATTTTGAGTGGAGTTATTGTAAGTATTTTTGGGAATGTCATGCGAAACTACCAAAAATAGATATATCTAGACTTAAAACTGTTGTTTGTTAAGACTCTTCAAATAATCAAGTGTTGCAAATTGTATACACATTGTTGGAAATACTTTTATATAGCAGGCAAGAAGACCTCTATATAAACCAGTAAACCCATCTGTTTTTATAATTTTAAGTATACAATCTATGATTCCATTATACTTTGGAACACTTTTATCAAATCCTTGTAATTGTAAACGTCTTCTAATTAAATCGCTAGGATAAGTTATTGAAACGGCTCCTAGCCCAGCTAACCCACCATTAATCAATTGACTGTAAGCAACATTATTAAAATACTTATTATCTCTTAAATTGCTGTAAATTGTAAAACTCATTGCATTGTAAGGTAAAAAACCTATTAGAGTCATATTCAAGCCATTATAAAGTTGTTTAAAAGGCACTTTACGTAATACATCAGTTAAGGATTTATAATGATTATTATTTGTTTGAAGTGCTAATCTACCTCTAGCATTATCAAGAGGATATGATACCATAGTAGCAATAAAAGCAGAAACAGTTGCTGAAAAGTAATTGTTTTTATTTTCTGATTTAAATAATTTTAGTTTCTTTGTCTCTTTAAATACAGTATAATTAATAGCAGTCTGCGGTGCAATTCTTATACAGTTAGTAAAATTACCTTTCCATAAATATAGTATGCCCTCTTTTTGAATAACACTTCTAATTGTAGTATTTGGTATAAACGGATTTTGAAGTTGTAATTTTTTTAGTTCTAGAGGTGCTGTAAATGTTCTTGATGCTGCACCTGCAATAGCACCACAAAATAGATTATAAACCTCACCCATTATATATAATATTTTCTTTTATTTATTAACATTTTCTCTCTTGTAATTATTTTAAAACTCCCTAAGAAAGGAAACTAATACAAATTATATAAACTGGTATTAATAGTAAGATAGTTGATTGCTATACTATAAATAAAGTTTGAAAGAGAGAATATAAAAATAAAAAGCTTTCATTATTAAGATGAGTAATAGACAGATTATTACACAATTAAATTGCGATGAAATACAAAGCATACTAAATGGGGATTTAAAATCAAGTGATAAAAAAGTTCTAATTGTTAAGTTTACAGCTACATGGTGTGGTCCATGTAAAAGAATCAAGAACGATTGTTATAGTATGTTTAATCAGTTACCAAGTAATATATTAATAGCCGACTTAGATGTGGATTTAGAAAAGAATAATATTCTTTATAGCTTTATGAAGAGAAAAAGAATGGTTAATGGTATTCCGGTACTAATGGCTTGGTATCGTAGTAATGATAGAGCTTTTTGGTATGTTCCTGATGATTCTGTAACTGGTGGAGACATAAACGCAGTAAAGGATTTTCTCCAAAGAGTTTATCAAAGATCATTAAGTATTTAAAAACTAAGACTCGTATAATATATATTAATATGAGTCTTGAAGATATAGATTTGAATATAGATAATTACAGTCTTGATGATTTACTTCAACTTTTTAAACTACCACTGGACTTTCATGAGGAAGATTTGAAAAGAGCAAAAAGAGTAGTATTAATGACACATCCTGATAAAAGTAATTTAAAAAAAGAAGTATTTTTATTTTTTTGTAAAGCTTATAAGTTAATTTATTCTGTCTATAATTTTAAAAATAGATCTGAACAATCAACTTGTGTAGATAGAGTTTATACAACAAGAGAGATTGATGATGAAAAAGAAGAAAATATATCAAAGATGTTACGAGAGTTTTCTAAGAAAAAAGATTTTAATAAGTTTTTTAATGAAATGTTTGAGAAAAATTATATGAAAGGAGAAAGCACATCAGGTGGTTATGGGGAATGGTTAAAACAAGAAGATAATATAGAAGAAGCGACTTCAGTAGATGACATGAATAAACAGATTGAAAAAAGAAAAAAAGATTTAAGAGCATTAGTAGTAGTAAACGATTTAGAAGAAGTAGGAATAGGAGGAGGAAGTGGACATAGTAATTTAACAGGAAGAAAGCCAACATATTATAGTTCTGGTATGTTTGGTAATTTACAATATGAAGATGTTCAAAGGGCATATACAGAGAGTGTAGTTCCAGTAACACACGAAGATTATGAAAATAAGAAAAAGTTTGGGAGCATTGAAGAAATGCAGCGATTTAGAAAAGAAGATTATGAGAGTCATTTTGATCCAGGACAGCATAATGCAAGATTACATGAAAATAGAAAAAGGGAAGACATGTTAACTGCTGAGAGAGCATATAGTCTAGCAAAAGAACATGAACAAAGCAAAAAGGCAAACAAGGGTTTTATTTCTGGTTTGTTAAGAATTACCAATGACAGATAAAAAATAGTATACAAACTATATATATGGATTACTTGAAATATATAGTTTCATTTGCAATATTGTTGGCAATCGGTTTGCTTTATGAAAAATATAAAATTGGACTAATCAATGATGAAGATAAAAGAAATTATGAGATGGTAAAAAAATACCTAGTAAATGAGTCCTCTTTAGCAAAGAGTAAATTACCAATCTTGTGGATTCATCTCAAGTATGAATATAATACAAGATGGTGGCCAAGCTTTTATTCAAGAGGTACCTATGAATTAAATCAACCTTACTTATATCTAACTATTAAATCTATAATTGACAAATGTGGAGGAGACTTTAATATTTGTTTAATAGACGATAATAGCTTTGAAAATATAATACCTGGTTGGAATATTGATATGCAAAAAGTTGCCGATCCAATAAAAAGCAAACTAAGAGAATTAGCAATGGCAAGACTTTTGAAAAATTATGGAGGTCTAATAGTTCCACCATCTTTTATATGTACTAAGAATCTTGCACCCATGTTTTATTCAATGACATGTCAGGGTAAACCAGTTGTAGCAGAATTACTTGACAACAATAGTACAAGTGAATATGTAGATTACTTTCCATCATCAAGATTCATGGGATGTGGTAAGGATTGCAAATTAATTGATGAATATATTAGTTATCTCGAAAAGATGGTATCAGACGATTACACGGCTGAAAGTGTTTTTCTTGGATCTCAAGATAGATGGTTATTTTCAAAATATGCAGAAGGACAAATTAATATGATACCAGCAAATGTTTTAGGAGTTGAAGATGCAGAAGGTAAAGCTGTTGGTACAGAAAGATTAATGGGAAATACATATATTGACTTTGTACCAACAACATTAGGTATTTTACTACCTAGTTGTGATATATTAAAGCGAACTAAGTTTGAATGGTTTGCAAGATTATCAATTAAACAAGCTCTAGACTGTGATAATATTGCAGGAAAACTTTTACTTACTTGTAGGTAAAGTAGGATTAACAATATAATAAATAATCTCATAAGTAGATCTAAAATATTTAATTTTAGATGTATAAGATATTTGATTCTGTTTACAAATCTGACGAATTACAGTAGTGAACTTTGAATAAGACATTTTCCTAGTAACATAGTGTCTTTTTGAAACATGATAGCATTCTAATATTTCGTCTAAAAAATCTTTTAGTTCGTTTTTTAAAGTGCTTCTTTTATAAGAATCATTATTTATTACAATCATATTAGTATCATCGTTATTACTTTTGATACTTTCTATGAATGAAAAGAAAAGCTCATTAGGGACATTTTTTTTAAAGATTTGAGAAGACATTAATATATGTAAATATTTTATTGTAAAATGTTAATTAAATTATTTGTAAAGAAAGCAAGTTCTATCTCGTCTTCATGAATATCATGAAAAATAGCGATATATTTACAAAGAAGAGGAATAATATTATATTTTTCTTTCTCTTTTAAATTATCAGTTACTTTTACAAAAGTAAAGTAGCTATCTAAAATATCAGTAACTGAGTAACCTTTTACAATTAAAGAATTGATTAATTTTAACGCATTGGTTAATTCGTTTTTTTTACAAAAATTGGTGTATTTATCTAATTCTATAAATGATATATTTGTGCAAACTTTATTTGCAATATCAAAATTAATATTTTGATCTAGTAATTTAAACTTCTCTAAATAGTTTATTAATATTCTAATAGATCCATTACAAACTTTTACAATAAAATCAATAACATTATCATCAATTGTGATGCTTTCTGCTGAGATAATTGATCTAGCTATATTTTTTAGTTGATTTTCAGATGGAGACTTTATATTTAAAACATTCATTCTGGATTGTAGGCTTTCAATTACTTTTTGAGTATTACTGCATGATGCTAAGAAAATTACATTATTACTGTATTTATCTATACAATTACGAAATACCTGCTGACTTTGTTCATTAATTATATCGATATCATCTAAAACAAGAATCTTTTTTTTATCTTTAAATAAAGAAGACGTTTGGCAAAATATCTTAACTTCAGTTCTGTAATAAGAAATACCTTGTTCTTTCAATGTGTTAATTGTCATTATGTTATCGTGATTTAAACTGATATTTTCTCCATAATATTCTCTAATAATTGCTTGAATTAAAGATGTTCTGCCAGAACCAGAATTACCAATAAATAATATATTTAAATTATCCATAGCAGTTAAGGTCTTAATTATTTCAATAAGTTCACTATTAATAGTAAAGTCAGTAAGTATTTTAGGTTGATATTTACTTGTAAAATGCTCTTGCATTAATGTTATTCGTAAATAACCATTTAAGTTTATATTATTTTAACATACATAAGTATGTCTCAAAAAAATCCATATACTATTCTTGGTGTTCAACCAAACGCATCACAAGAAGAAATTAAAAAAGCATATAGAAAACTTTCGTTAAAACATCATCCTGATAGGGGAGGAGATGAAGAAAAGTTTAAAGAATTAAGTGCAGCTTACGAGCAACTAACTAACACAGACAGAAATAATATAAACTCATTTAATAATCCGGGTGTACCAATAAATATGGATGATCTAATAAAAAGTATGTTTGGTGTGAATATGGATTTTCCTCCTGGATCAGGTAATACATTTAATTTTCAACATATACAAAAACAATTTCAAAAACCACCTCCAATAATAAAACATTTATCAATCTCTCTTGAACAAGCTTTTAAGGGTTGTTCAATGCCTATTGAAATAGAAAGATGGGTTATAAATGAAAGAGTTAAAACAATGGAAAAAGAAACACTTTATGTAGATATTCCAGAAGGAGTAGATAGTAATGAAATAATAGTTTTTAGAGATAAAGGCAATATTGCAAATGATAAATTAAAAGGAGATGTTAAAATATTTATCAAAGTTGCTAATAATACAATTTTTAAAAGAAATGGATTAAATCTTATATTTGAAAAAGATATATCATTGAAAGAGGCCCTTTGTGGTTTTTCGTTTGAATTAGATCATTTATCAGGTAAAAAGTATAGAATAAATAATGGAAATGGTACAGTTATTGGAACAAATTATCAAAAAGTAGTTCCAGGTCTAGGGTTAAAAAGGAATGGTCATAGTGGAAACCTTGTTATTATTTTTAATATAAACTTTCCACAAAAGATTTCTTTAGAACAAGTTGATGCGTTAAATAAAATATTGTAGTTCATTATTCAAATATATACTGAAACAATATAAATAGTACAATTCAATTTATTTATATTATTATGAGTACACTTAAAAGGCTTCAGTCCGAACTAAAAGAAATAGTAAATAATCCTCCTGCTAACTGTTCTGCAGGTCCAGTAGGAGATGATATGTATAAGTGGCAAGCGACAGTAATGGGACCAGAGGGAACACCATATCACGGGGGCATTTTTACACTACGTATTGATTTTCCAACAGATTATCCCTTCAAGCCTCCAAAGGTTGTATTTCTAACAAAGATTTATCACTGCAATATTAATAGTAGTGGAGGTATTTGTCTTGATATTTTAAAAGATCAATGGAGTCCTGCATTAACAATATCAAAGGTTCTTCTATCAATTTGTAGTCTAATGGATGAACCAAATCCGGATGATCCTTTAGTTCCTAGTATAGCTGAGCTTTTGAAAACAAATAAGCAAAAACATGATGAAACTGCAGCGGGATGGACAGCAGTTTATGCAGGCGAATAATAAGTATATTATTATTATCTAATTTCATAATATACTTCATGGCAGAAACAACTGTTTTAGACGAATTGGATGATAGAATAAAAGAAATCGCAGACTTATCAAACGAAAATAAAAAACAAGAAGCCTTTACAAAACTAGAAACATTAAATCAAGATATAAGCGCACTAGGTAGTCGTGGAAGAAGTGAACGTAACATGTCTCTTATAAGAGGAGAAATGATGGCAAAGCAAAAAGTTAATAGAGAACTAGCAAGCTTGAAAGCTTGGGCAGCAGCTAGAGAAGCTCAACAACAAGAAGAAGCAGACTGTTTAATAGTTGGAAACAGTGTAAACGGTGATATATCAGGAGAAAGTGAACAATATTTAGAGAGAAACAGTAATGGAATTGTTATAGGTTTTGAGGGTACTAATAAAAATAGAACCTGCTTAAATCGCGATTCTCTAACTGCAGATATAATTCGTGATGCATTAGTTGAGGTATGTACAGATGAGGGACAGCCAAATGGAGACATTTATGTAAATATGAGAAAATTAGGTGTTATAACAGATGCAATTGTACCATTAGAACAAATTTTTACCATTATCATTGCTACAGATAAAAAAAGATTTAACTTACACAAGAAATTAGATGAAGATGGAGATCATGAACAAGTTTTAATTATTAGTTTTGGTGTAGCAGGTATGTTTAGAGGAAAAGACGATTCCGAGAAAGCAAATAGAATATATTGGATGAATCAAAAATTAATGGAGGATTATGGTTTAAGTGAACAAGAACTTCCTATTGCAAACCCAGAATTAGTATCACCTTCGTTAGAAAACTTTATTGAGGTTTCAAATGCTGTTAGTGCTGCTCATTGTGAACCAGGAGATGAAAAGTCAATCTATGAGCTTAAACCTGTAACTCCCTTTGAAAATAAAGAACTTGTGGCAGAAGGTTATAACAGATTAGTATCAACTGGGTTTGTGAGAGATGTAACTCAATATCCTATAGACCATGATAAATTAGATCAACTCGCAAGAGAGACAGCGAACTTATTACAAGTATATGAACCATCTGCTCCACAAATACAACAATCTTCTAATGAAATTGAGGATCAGGAAGAAGAAGACATGAAAGCTTTAATAAATTGTGCATTAGCAAAATGGTTTGAAAAGAACGGTGCTTTTGAACAATATACAGCAGATAGATTTGATAATAGAATATTGACTCCAGAGCAGAATTATGAACTTAAATTAAAAGCTATATTTGGAGAAGAATGGGTTAATTCAAGAATACCACCTGCAGAACGTGGGGGTTGGGCAGAAGATAAGATTACTTCAGAAAAATTAAGGCAAAACACAATCGATTACATAAATAGAGAAGACAATAGTCAACCAGATAGTGTAAAAAGAATGGAATTAGATTGGATTATAAATGCTCCGGATTCTGTATATGAGACAATTATTGCAGATCTTCAGGAAGAGGTTGGCGCAAAAATAGAAACCCTCGAAAATTTGACACGTAATTTAAAACTAATGGATACAATAGAAGTATTCGATGATCACATGGAGAGGATGATTGATAGATATTGCTCACCTGAAGATGGAGAAGATATTGCCAGAGGATTATTTTCTGATTCCCAAGAAGTAAGTAGTATTGATATTGAACGTATAATAAATTGTGCGTTTGGAGAATACTATAGAACAGGAGGTACCTTCGATCAAAAATCACAAGAAGAAAACGAGGGTAACGCTGTTAGTGAAGATGAATTAAATAAGAGAAAAATAGAAAACATTTATTCAAGAAAATGGGTAGATGTAGTATTATTCGGTGGGGATGATGAGTGTTATGAAGATGATACTCAACCAATGTATGAATACGTTGATGACGAAAGAGAAAGGATACTTGTAAGAGGTTGTGATTACATAACACCAAATGGATTAAAAGATATAGCAAAAGACTATGTAGAAAAAAGATTCCGTGAAGGAAAAATATCACAAGAAGAAAGACAACAATTAAAAGATGGTATAGGAAGTTTTGATTATGAGAATACAAAAAGAGAACTTAATGATCTAAAAACAGAGTTATATTATAGAATCCAACAAGCGTTGGATCAGACACAACGCCCTGCGGAGGAGTTTATAATAATAAATGAAGAAGATAGAAGTCAAGATGCTCCTACCCCAGAATTAATAACCATATGTAGAGATGTAATATCTTCGTTTTCGGATGAATTAGTAAGAAATAATTGTAATCGCAATGAGGAAAACTTACCTGTTGCACGGCAATTAGATTTTGGAAATGTTTCAAGTGCTGAAACAGAATCTGTAGTTGAAGATGACAAATATGAAAAGTTGGTTTATTGTGCATTTGGAAAATGGTATGGTGAAGATGGAAAATTTGAACAACTTTCAAAAGAACAAGCATCTGGTGATGGAGATCCCGAACCAACTATTAATGAAATAACAAATCAAAAAATGAAAGATATTTTCTCTGATCAATGGAAGACAGTATTACTAGATCGATCAAGCGAATCATATCATAATGTTGGGGGATGGGACAGAGAAGGCATGACAAGAATATTTGAAAGTTTAAATGTAAATATGGATGATCCTAACACAAAACCACTGGATGAAGCTAAATTGATTTCTATTACTAAAAGTTATATAGAAGAAGACGATCTATGGTCAACTGCTCAAGCTAAGAATGAGGAAATCCAAAAATTAGAATCTTGGGCATCTGAAGGTAATCCGACTAAAGATCAGTTAAATAATATTCAAGCTACTTTATATGATAAAATTAATAGAATTGCAGCAGAAACAGCACGACGCGCAGCAGGTGATGATATTGATGAAAATGATGAAAATGTTGGGTACTGGGATGACCACAATAGTCAATTGTTAGACATTTGTACAATAGAAATTGACGATTATACAGCTGAATTAGTAAGATATAATTGTTTAGGTGGAGTGACACAACAGCGACCTGATACACCAGATTACGATCCAAGTTTGCAACCTGACGCAGATGAAGGTTTTTATGATATGGAACCTGATTTAGGTAATTCAAGTGCTGAAACAGCATCTGTTTACTCTGATGACGACTTTTCGAGGAGAGCTGGTGAAGTAGAAGCACCAGGTTCACAAGATTCTTTTAATGTAGATAATATATCAGAAATAGATGATAATAACAGTGACCTGTTATCTATTCCTGATGGTTTATTAACACCAGTATCGAATAGAAGTAGATCCTCATCAGAGAATGATATATTGGAACAACCCATGACACCACCAATGACTCCAGATGATGGTGGCCCAATGTCTCCTTCAGATTTGGATGAAGCAAATGATGCAAATCAAGGTGGTAAAAAGAAAAAACGAAAAAAATCGAAAAAAGGAAAGAAAACAAGAAAGAAAAAAGCTAACAAAAACAAAAAGAAAAAAAAGACAAAGCGTCGTGTTAAGTTTAACTTAAAAAATAATGAATACTACACGATAACTCCTAAGAATAAAATTAGAAAAAATAAAAAGAGGCGTACGAGAAAAAAGAAACATTAAGATTCATATTGAAAGACAAAATCGTTACAATATGAAGCTAATTAAGCAGAAATACGGCGGGTTGAAATACCAGCAGATACAACATAAATAGAGTTCTCAGTCATAATGATATACTCATTATCTACCTTGTAAATCTTTGCAATAGGGGAAGTATACTCTTCTTCACTTTTTACTAAGAGTTTCTCTCCATTATCTTTTACACCGATCAATACTTTATTATCAAGTGAATCGGTCCAATAATCTAGCATAATAGGTTTATCATCAGCAATGGCGATCTTGCAACAATGTTGGAAGCATTGAGCGCCTGGCATTGAATACTGCTGTTCAGTTTCTGACATTATATACAAATAACATAAAATTAAGCTTTAAATACTTTGTTCAGAGAAAAACATTTAAATATGCATAATTAATAATAATACTATGGCCCAGTATTCATTGGAAACGTTAGATAATTATTTGGAAACTTATGATGTTCAAGAATCTGAGATTTATGCAAAATATGTAAATCTATTATCTGAGTTCACAAGTCAAGCACAAACATCTATAGCTATTTCCAATCTTGATTATTACAAATATGTAGTAATAAAAGGAATAGAGACTATAACGCATGTATTTAGGTTGTTACTACTTTATACAAAAAATATAGAATTATCATATTATAATTGTAAAAAAGCACTATATTACTATATTGAGTTTATAGGACAAATCGGTGAAGATAATCACGAGTTTTTAAAATTAACTTCAAAAGACGCATCATTGTTCGTTTACAAAAAAACAATATTTGCAATTCAAAATAATTTTAGAAAAGAATACAAGGAAGCAGATAATAAAGATAGCATAAAAACAAATAATATTCTACATATGACAGAATTATTCATGAGTATTTTTAAATCAACAATAAACGAGTGTGTA
>MDSZ01107852.1_pt1 | contig 11976 bp, 15 predicted proteins | sample 811201 | NCBI WGS metagenome assembly MDSZ01 (sample SAMN05326647, study PRJNA326480) | marine metagenome | isolation source: seawater | place: Indian Ocean: North | collected 2010 | reverse complement strand
TTTAAGTGCAAGAATAACCATGTTTCTGAGAAATTAGTTTCACGTGAAACATACACAATAGATTGTCCTCACTGTGATAGTAAGGCTAAAAGAATTATCTCTGCGGTTCGCTGTAGTCTTGAACCTGCAACTGGGAGTTTTCCAGGGGCAACTGAAAAGTGGTTGAAGATGCGTGACCAACAGATAGCATTAGAGCGTAAGGTAGCCGAACAATAGTCCAGTAGCTTAAAGAAGCGAATGGGTAGCTAAATAGGTCTTATGAGGTTTAATGATGGCGAAAATAATTGACCCAGTAAAGGTAGACGAAACGGATACAAGCCCTGTCTTGGAAGAATCTGATTCTACAGAGAATGAGGTTCAGGAAAAGGTAGCAGAGTTACCGGAGCAATACCGAGATAAATCCCCTGCGGATTTGATAAAAATGCACCAAGAGCTTGAAAACAAGCTAGGTGAGCAGGGTTCAGAGCTAGGCAAACTTAGGTCTGCTGAATCTGAAGTTAAGGAATTGCGAAGGGTTGTAGACGATTTTGTTCTCAAACAGTCAACTGCCAAAGAAGAACCTGCTGAAGAGGCAGATTTTTTTGCTGACCCTGATAAAGCGGTTGCTGACAAGATTGCTAACCATCCTGCTATTAAGGAAGCGCAGCAAACAACTCAGCAAATAAAGCAAGATCAGGCTAGACAGCAATTGATGGAGAAGCACCCTGACGTTGGGGATATTGTTCAAGACTCCAGTTTTATTGATTGGGTTAAGAGCGATCCCATCAGGATTGAATTGCTACAAAGGGCAGACAGTCAGTTTGATACGGCTGCTGCTGATAACTTGTTAGGTCAGTGGAAACAGATCAAACAGGTTTCTGAGTCGGCAACCAGTTCTGAAAAAGTGGCTTCCAAAGAGACTTTGAAAAAGGTTTCTACGGGTGGTGCAAAGGGTAGTAGTGAACCTCCTTCAAGAAAAATCTTCCGAAGAGCAGATATTATTAATCTTATGAAGACTGACATTAAACGCTACCAAAGCATGGAGCCTGAAATTAGACAGGCATATGCCGAGGGTAGAGTAAGGTAAAAGGTAACTACTATGGCTAATGAAACTTCAGGTGCTTATTTTACAGCTAATGCTGCTGTAGATAAGACTGCTGCTGATAAATTCATTCCTGAAATATGGAGTGACGAAGTGATTGCGAGCTACGAGAAAAATCTCAAGATGGCTCCTCTTGTTAAAACCCTTAACTTTTCAGGTTCTAAGGGTGATGTAATTCATGTTCCTAAACCCACACGCGGAAGCGCAAACGCAAAGGCAGAAGCTACTGCGGTCACTATTCAAGCGAATCTTGAAAGCGAAATTACTGTTACTATTAACAGACATTTCGAGTATTCACGCTTGATTGAGGACATTGTTGAAGTACAGGCACAAGCGTCATTACGATCCTTCTACACTGACGATGCTGGCTATGCCCTAGCAAAGCAGGTAGATGATGATCTATTCCGCGCTGGTACTGGTTTTGGTTCAAGCACACTAGATATGACTGTCGTAATTGATGGCTCTACCGCTGCTGGTACTGCTTTTGAGAACGCAAACTCATTCTTTGTTGATGCTACTAACGGATTAACCGCGTATACAGACGATACTGTTGTAGCTGCTGATGTATTTACAGATGCAGGGTTTCGTGGATTAATCAAGAAAATGGATGATAATGACGTTCCTATGACGGATCGTTCGTTCATTATTCCTCCTACGTTGCGATCTGCAATTATGGGTATTGATAGATATGTATCTGCTGACTTTACTTCACCTCAAACTGTCCAAAGCGGTTTGATTGGTCAGGTATACGGCATTGATATTTATGTTTCGTCAAACTGTCCTGTTATTGAGGATGCTGGCAGCAACTCTTCTGGTGCTAAAGATATTCGTGGTGCATATTTGATACACAAAGATGCCATCATGTTAGCCGAGCAGATGGCTGTTAGGTCACAGACTCAGTACAAACAAGAGCATTTATCAACACTTTATACTGCTGATACGCTCTATGGTGTACAGGCATATCGTCCAGAAGCGGGATTCATTCTCTGCGTTCCAGACGTATAAGATGAGGTACGGAAGGGGGGCTTTGCCCCCTTTCTTGCTTTATGGCGAAAGACCCAAAGCTCAAGAAAGCAGGAGTCTCTGGCTATAACAAGCCTAAGAGGACTCCAAATCACCCTACAAAAAGTCATGTTGTGGTCGCTAAAGTAGGCGATAAAACAAAGACAATTCGTTTCGGTCAACAGGGCGTTAAGGGTGCTGGTAAAAATCCGAAGACGAAAAAAGATAAAGCACGAAGAAAGTCTTATTATGCTAGGCATAATGCACAAGACTCGAATCCTTCTAAGTTAAGCGCAAGATATTGGTCACATAAAGTTAAGTGGTGATTTAAATGGCTACAATTAAAGTCAGAAGAAAATCGGGAGAACAGGCAGGTGATGTGCCTACTACTTCCAATATTGTTGCGTATGAAATAGCGCAAAATACTATAGACAAAAGATTATTTGGTAGGGATGGTAGTAATAATATCTTTGAGTTTGGTACTAATCCGACTTCTATAACTACTGGTGCTATTACGGCTACAGGGACAGTAACCGCTAATTCACAACTTGCTTCTTCAAATGCAGTATTAACAGGCGGTTCAGTTAATAACATGGTCATAGGAGCCTCTACTGCTGCGGCTATTACGGGTACTTTGATTACTGCTAACACTAATTTTGCGGGAAATATCACCGGAAATGTAACCGGAAATGTGACGGGAAATATTACCGGAAATACAACCGGAGACTTAACAGGTAATGTAACTGCGAGTTCTGGTACAAGTACATTCAACAACCTAGTTATTAACGGGACAGTAGACTTTAATACGGCTGTTCTAACTGACCTTGGAAGCCCAAGCAACGCTACAGACGCAGCCACTAAGGGGTACGTTGACACAGAGATAACTAACCTAATAGGTGGAGCACCTGGAGCATTAGATACGCTTAATGAGCTTGCTGCGGCCTTGAATGATGATGCTTCTTTTAACTCAACGATTACAACATCTATAGCGGCTAAACTGCCTTTGGCTGGCGGTACTATGACAGGTGCTATAGCTATGGGTAGCAACAAAGTCACAGGGCTAGATTCTGGTACTGCTAGCGGTGATGCTGTCAATAAGGGTCAACTAGACACTATGTTACCTTTGGCTGGTGGCACAATGACGGGCAATATAGCTATCGGGTCTAATGTTATTACATCCAGTGCTAACCCTAGTGATGATACTCATTTAGCTCGTAAGGCTTATGTAGACAGTATTTTAGGTAGTGCCACATCTGCGGCTACAAGTGCTTCTGCTGCTTCTACTTCAGCTACCAATGCAGCATCTTCCGCTACTGCGGCAGCATCTAGCGCAACTTCAGCCGCTTCTAGTGCGACTTCTGCGGCAAATTCATTTGATTCATTTGATGATAGATACTTGGGAGCTAAGTCTTCTAATCCATCTGCGGATAATGATGGAGATTCACTTTTAACTGGAGCACTTTACTGGAACACAACAAGCAACGAATTAAGGGTATATAACGGTTCTGCTTGGGCGCAAGCTGCTTTTACTAGTAGTGGATTGACAGACATTGTTGCAGATACTACGCCACAATTAGGCGGTAGTCTTGATGTTAATGGGCAGGATATTGTTTCTGTATCAAACGGCAACATAACACTTACACCTAATGGTTCTGGTTTAGTTAGAATTGATAGTAATGTTGATTTGCAGTCTGGAGAGATAGTTCTTAAAAACTCAGGCTCAGTATCAAATATTAAATTTTATTGTGAATCGAGCAATGCACACTACACTCAATTACAAAGTTCTGCTCATGCAGATTATAGCGGTAATGTCACTTTAACATTGCCCGCTGCAACAGATACGTTAGTTGGCAGGGCTACTACAGATACTTTAACAAACAAAACACTAACATCACCTAAAATAAATGAAGATGTTGCTGTTTCTGCTACAGCTACAGAACTTAACTTGCTAGATGGCGTAACAGCCACAACAGCAGAGCTTAACTATACTGATGGCGTAACTTCTAATATACAAACACAGTTAGATACTAAAGCGTCTACAGGAAAAGCCATTGCTATGGCAATCGTTTTTGGATAGGAGATAATTTATGGCTGCACCAAATATAGTAAATGTAGGAACAATTACAGGAAAAACTGCGGTGCAAGCTGTAGGGACAAGCGCAACCGCTATTGTTACTAACAGCGCATCTTCAAATAAAGTTTTTAAAGTTAATGCTTTATATGTAAGTAATATTGATGGGACAAATTCAGCAACAGTAAATGTAGATTTGTACAGATCATCAACTGCTTACCATGTTGCAAAGACGGTGGCTGTTCCCGCTGATACAACACTAGATGTAATATCAAAAGCTCTTTATTTAGAAGAAGGTGATGCAATAAGGCTTACAGCAAGTGCTACATCTGATTTAGAAGCTGTTTGCTCTTATGAGGAGATTAGTTGATGGTAGGTCGTACTACAAATTTTCCTACAGATGGTCGCTGGAGTCTAAGGAAGGTTAGAGATGAGGTGGCTAATGATTCGTGGGTTGGCCCTCCGGCTGCGGCTACAAGTATTTCTTCTGAGCTTACGGATTACAATCAAGCAACTATCAGCTATACGGCTGCTGCTGGATTAAATTATAAGGTTTATTGGGCTACATCCTCTGGTGTTGATACTTCAGATAATGTGGCTACAGGTAACCAAACTACAACAAATTTAACAGGTTTAACTGCTGATACAACAATCTATTATGTTGTAGCGACAAGTAACAGTTTGGGTACAGCGTTGTCAGCGGAACAAACTCTGACAACATTTCCTTCTGGGACAACATTTGCTACAGCGGGGAATACTTACAATTTCACTACCTTCTCTGACACAGTGGCTAGCTTTATTGTTGTTCCGGCAAATAAAACAATATCCATGTACGCTCTTGGTGCTACCGGAGGAGGCGGTGGTGGTTGGAATAACACGGGAGGTAGTGGAGGAGGACAAGGTTCTGTCGCTGGTAGCAAAACATTTAGCAGCGCAACTACGCTAAAGATATGGGTTGGAGGTGCGGGCAAGTATGACGAGCGTTGGGAAGTTGATTCTAGTTACTTGTGGGGTACATTTAGTGCGGCAGGGAGCGGAGGCGGTGCTACAGCAATCTTAAATAACAGCGATAGCGATGCAGAACTTATCGTTGCTGGCGGTGGCGGGGGTGGTTCTTCAGGCTGGAATAATACTACTGGCGTTGCTGGAAGCGGGGGTGTTATTAGCACTACCGGACAAACAGGGCAAGAGGGAGGTGACGGAGGTACAGACAGTTACCACTCAGGTCAAACCGCTGCAACCATATCGTCTGCTGGCACAAACAACGGAGCATACGGAGACGGTAACGGGAAAAAGGGCGGTCTTGGTTATTATCCGCAACCAACCAGTGATACTGCTGGAACTGCTGAAAACTCAGGCTATGGCGATGGCGGAGAGATTTCTAGGAAGGGTTACGGATGTGGCGGTGGAGGCGGTGGCGGATACAAAGGCGGCACTGGAGGAGAATACCCAAGAGGCGGTGGCGGAGGAGCTAGCTTTAAAGCAAGCGGAATAACTTCAATAAGTAATGTACTAAGCAGGACAACTCAAGAAAGTAATGGTGGGGCAGCGGACTATAGTAGTGGTGCTGGCTCAGACGGGCGTAATGGTCAGGTTAGAATTGTTGTGGCTTCATAAGAGGATTAGATAATGACAGCAGAACAAGAATTAGAAGCAGGGAAAAGAGCGCAGATAGAAGCAAATAAGATGAATTATGCGCTTCAGTATGCTTCTTTGACTGTTGAGGTGGGCGGCAAAACATATCAAGCTGATTCAGAATCAATAGAACAGATTATAAAAAATCTATCATTTACTAATTTGCCAGATGGTTTTTATTGGGTTGATTCTTCTAATGAAAGAGTGGCAACTGATAAGGCGGGTTTACAAGCTATAGCTGATGCGGCTTTGTTGGCTAGGTTTAATTTATTTAAACAATTTCAGGAAACAAGAATTGCTATCAACAACGTGACTTCAGTGGATGAGCTAGGAAATTTACTTGATTACAGGCCGGAAGAATAAAAAATGTTTGGTTTGATAGATAATAACTGGCCTACAAAGCCATGAGTTATGGTTTTATTTATATTGATAGTGAGTATAGGAGGACAAGACGTTTCACGATCATGTGAGCAAGCCTTGTGTTTTAAGGACATTGATCGGTGTTTATATTTTGCTGAACGAATAAATCAACAGCCTAACGCTCCTGAAATGAAAGCGTATTGTAGGCATATAAACGCAGATGAAGAGTCTAGGTGGTATAAATGATTGGTGAAGCATTATTAGCAATAAAGGCGTTAGATAGCGCGTTTGTGGTTGTTAAAACAGCTATTGCTAAAAAGAAAGAAGTAGAAGATATGGCAAGTGAAGTGGGTAAATTCTTCACGGCTAAAAAGAAAGTAGAAGAGCATATTAGAAAAGCTAGGGATGCTGGTAGTGATGATTTGTTAGCAGGTTCGGCTTTAGAAGAAGCTATTACAATAGACCAGCAAGAAGAACGCATAGAAAAAATGATGGAAAAAATACGCGATCATTATATGCGTAAAGGACAAACTCACAGATGGGGTAAGATTAAGGCTGAAGCGGCTAAGATTGAAAAGAAACGTGAAATTAAGCGCAAAGCAAATGCAGCCGCTAGGGTGGCAGCCAAGAAAGAAGAGCAGATTCTAATAGAACAGTTGGCAAAGTTGGTATTGGGATTGGTCGTAACTGTAATAATAATAGCTGGCGTGACGTTTTTAATTGTTGGAATGGGAGCTGAATAGTGAAGTTAGACCCTGTATTGCTAAATATGGCTTGCTCTTGGAGCATGAAGGCTTACAGAAAGTTTGTAGAAGATGCTACAAAGATAGAGTCTAAGTGGACTTCAACTACTGTTTACATTGCAAAGCGTAAAACTATAGACGTAATAGCCTTCAGAGGCACTGAGCAGAAGCTAGATTGGCTTACAGACGCACTGGTAGTACCAGTACCTTATGCAGGAAGAATGTGTCATGGGGGCTTTACACTGGCTCATATGTCGGTATGGAAGAAGGTTCTCAAATATATAGATTATGATAAGCGTACATTGATTTGCGGTCATTCTTTAGGTGGCGCATTGGCTGAATTGTCTGCTGCAAAGCTATGGAAGAAGCACAACAATTTAAATGTGATTACTTTTGGTAAGCCAAATACGTTTTTCAAAGGGTTTAAACGGCCTATGACTACACTGGATAACCAAATATCCTGCGTACAAGGGTCTGATTTGGTGGCTAGAATACCTAAGTTTTGCTACGGCCCGTCTAAATCACAGACAATGTTGTACTTTGCCAACAATGGTGTGGACTTTGTAAACCCTGACAAACTTACCAGGGACGAGGATAGACGCATATCAGATGCTATCTCGGATCATTTTATGGAAGGGTATAAGGATAGATTGGAGAAGTTTTTAGACAGTCAAAAGCCTAAAAAAGAAGATATTGACGAACTTAATGAAATCGCTGACGAGGTAGAAAATGCTTAGAATTGCTGCGCTGTGTGTACTAATGACCGGATGTACTGTTTCGGAAGAAATGATAGCCAACAAAGAACTGTATTGTTCTGGGGTGTACAAAGGTATTAGGGCTGTAGGGCGCGTAGCTACTGAGGTTACGACAGGTGTAGCGATACCGGATGTCTGCGATACGATAGATGAAATCGTGGAGGAAGACTCTGAGGGAAAGTAATTAGGAATGTTGAGGCTCTTATAAAAGTGTATTTGCTGACAAGATGAAATTAGGCGGGTTATTAAAATCGTTAGCCCCAACCATAGCTAGTGCTGCGGGTGGGCCAATGGCAGGAATGGCGGTCAAGATGGCTGCTTCCAAATTGGGATTGCCCGAGACTACAACAGCTAACGAAATAGAAGATTTGATTGAACGACAGCCTGAACGTGCTGTTGCGTTAAAACAAGCGGATGAAGAGTTTAAGAATCGCATACGCGAAATGGAGATCGACCTAGAAAGTTTTAAGACTGAGGTAGAAGACAGAAAGGATGCTAGGGAAAACTTTGCAACTGATTGGACTCCAAAGGTTTTTTCAGTTTTAACCCTTTTATTGTATGGCGGGTTTGTAATGATTGTCACATTAATGCCACATGACCAGAATGATGAAACCATAATTAGCTTGGTGTTAGGCCAGCTATCGGGGATTCTGGGTACGGCTGCGGCATTTTTCTATGGCGGCTCAAGCGGGAAGAAATAATGGCTGATCCATTTACAGCATCAATAGTACAAGCCGGATTAAAATCGGCTGGTAATTTCTTAAAAGACGAATTAATTAAGCGTATTTTTGGAAGTATTTTTGGCGGTGGAGGTTCAGACCTGCCGCCTTTAACGCCTGAACAACAAGCAGCTTTAGAAGTTAGCAACGCTTTAAATATGGCTCAAGGTGATTTGTATGGTGATGGTCAAAATGAAGGATTTTTAGAGACAGTTGGGCCAACTTTTGAAGAGGCAGTTAGAAAGGTTCAAGCCCTTGATGACTCAGAAGAAAAAACAGACTTATTAAGTGTATTAGCGAATAACGCACCTTATGATTTTACTGATTTAACGCCAGCAAGTATTACTGGTTTAGAAGTAGATGATCTATCTAACCCTTTAATTACTCCAAACCCTTTACTTGTTGACCCTGATTCTACAAATAACACAAATGTTATCGGTGCTGGAACTGACATAGTTACTGGCGGTGCTAGTAGTACAAGCACACAAGATACAAGAACAGCAAAACAAATATTAGAAGAATATGCACAAAAAGATTCGCAAGGAAATCTTATAAGAGACAATCCTATAGGGGATTTATTTCAAGACTTTAATCCTGACGGGGTACTACCTGGACAAGTTAAGTTTCCGTTTCACGAAATATTAAAAATATTAAAAGAAGAATCAAGCAAAGGTGATAAAAACGCTGAAATTATTTTAGATAGACATAATGCAAACGTAAATAAAGATGCGATAGATGCTTTTATAGATTTAATTAGCGGCAAAGGTGTTACTGGAAATGTTGTTGATGACACTGTAGGAGCTGGTGCTGGTGGTGCTGCAGGAGGAAACGTTCCAGCAGGAAATGTCCCTACAGGAAACGTACCAACTGGGAATGTTCCAGCAGGGGGTGTAGTAGGTGGCGCAGATACTACTGTAGGTGGTGCTGGTAACGACACACTTACTGGTGGCGGGGGTAACGATACTATTAACAATGACAATGACAAAGACAAAGATATTTCAGTTATTAGTGGCGGTAGTGTTTTAGATCAGACGGGTACAGGTGATGTAAAAGTAGACGATCAACCTGCGGGATTATTAAACATTCCTACTACTGTACACCAACAGCCTGAAAGGAAAGCAGGGATGATAATGCAAATATCTCAGTCTGCTCCTATAGTTGAGACTGTTTTTGATGACATATTGTTTGAGCCAAGATTTACACGATTAGATAACATTCCAGATTTTAATTTGCCTAGCGGATTATTGAGGACATTAGTATGACGTATATAGATTTGATAAATAATGTTCTGCGAAGGTTGCGAGAAGACACTGTAGATACTGCAAATGGTACAGATTATTCTGCTTTGATAGGCGATTTAGTTAATGACGCTAAGAAAATAGTAGAAAATTCATTTGATTGGACTGCTTTGCGGGACTCAATAACACTTACAACAACTAGCGGAACAAGTGAATATTCACTAACAGGTAGCGGAGATCAGGCGGTCGTAAAGGATGTAATGAATACGACAGGCCAGAAGTTCATGTCCCTGCGTAGTAAGTCCTACTTCAACAATGTTTACTACAATACGGCTGTAGTGGCTGGAAGCCCTGATTACTATACGTTTATAGGCAAAGACACTAGCGGTGACCTGAAGGTTAAACTATACCCACAGCCTAACGATAGTTATAACTTACGCTTTGACGTAGTAGTTCCACAGGCTGATTTGTCTTCTGACAGTACAGCTTTGTCAGTACCTTCTAACCCTGTTATACAGTTAGCGTATGCTATGGCATTAAGGGAAAGGGGTGAAACTGGTGGTCAGTCGGCTGCTGAACAGTTTGCGGTTGCTTCAACTGCCTTGTCTGACGCAGTAGCTTTTGACGCTAACAAGTATCCTTCTGAGATAACATTTATGGTGAACTAATGGCTCAGAGACTACAAAGCATAACAATTACGGCTCCAGGGTTTGCGGGTATTAACACGCAGGATGCCCCTTTAGCTCAAGACCCTACGTTTGCTTCTGTTGCGGATAACTGCATTATTGACAAAGAAGGCAGGGTAGCTGCTAGAAAAGGCTACGAAATGGTTAGCAGTAATGGTTCGTCCGTTCTTGGTTCTTCTACGGGTATTGAAATGATACACCAGTACAGGGATAGCGGTGGGAATACAGCCATAATATCAGCAGGTAATAACAAATTATTTAAGGGGACTTCTACACTAGCTGACAATACTCCAGGTTCTTATACAGTAAGTGCTAACAACTGGAAGGCTGTGAACTTCAATGACCATGCTTTCTTCTTTCAACGGGCGCATGAGCCGTTAGTCTACACTCACAGTGTTGGTAATTTGGAAAAGATGTCAGCCCATGCAGGTGCAGCAGGTACACCACCACAGGGAAATGAGGTCTTGGCAGCGTTTGGTAAGCTATTTGTTGCTGATTTTGCGGCTGATAAGTCTACTATTTACTGGTCTGATACTTTAGATGGCACTACATGGACAGGAGGAGCCACAGGTTCAATAGATATTACAAACGTATGGCCTACAGGCTATGACGAAATCGTTGCTCTAGCGGCTCATAACGGCTTCCTAATCATATTCGGTAAAGACTCGATTGTTATTTACTCAGGGGCAAGCGCACCTGCTTCTATGACTTTGGAAGATACAATTTCAAATATAGGTTGTGTCTCTAGGGATTGCGTAGTTTCTACAGGTAAAGATTTAATATTTCTAGACCGATCTGGTGTTAGGAGTTTGGCTAGGACAATACAGGAGAAGTCCTCACCTATTGGGGATATATCCAAGAACGTCAACAATGATATTAAGAATCTAATTCCTAGTGAAACTGGCAATATCAAGATGCACTATTCACCAGAAGAATCCTTTGTTTTGGTGAACTTCCCTACATTACAGCAGGTATATGTGTTTGATACCCGTTTTCCTCTTCAGGATGGGTCGTATCGGGCAACCACATGGACTAGCTTGGCTCCGTTATGTTTTACAAATCTAGCTGATGAAACCTTATATATCGGGGTTGCAACAGGAATCGCCCAATATGCAGGGTATGATGATAATGATGGGGCATATCAGATAAGTTACTTCAGTCACCCGCTAGCCTTTGGTGACAGTAGTGTTTTAAAGTTTTTAAAGAAGGTTAATCTGACTACATTTGATGGGGCAGAATCCACTGTTGTATTAAACTGGGCGTATGATTATACAAATGCCTATAAAAAACAGGCATATACACTACCTGCTAACAATGCGGGTCAGTATAATATCAGTGAATACAATACGACTGCTGAATATGCGTCTTCATTAAATTTGGTTAATCGTCAGAAGGTTAATACTTCTGGTTCTGGTTCTGTAGTATCTATCGGTGTAGAGTCTACAGTTAATGGTAAGTCAATAGCGATACAACAACTCAACGTACACGCTTTGTTAGGAAGGGTAGTCTAATGTCCAACTATACAAAAACCACAAACTTTGCTGTTAAAGATTCTTTGGTATCAGGTAATGCTGCCAAGTTGGTCAAAGGCACAGAAGTCAATACAGAATTTGACAATATCGCCACAGCAGTTTCAACGAAAGCAGACACGGCTGGGCCAACATTTACTGGGACTACAACGGCTGC
>MDSZ01109617.1_pt1 | contig 11977 bp, 11 predicted proteins | sample 811201 | NCBI WGS metagenome assembly MDSZ01 (sample SAMN05326647, study PRJNA326480) | marine metagenome | isolation source: seawater | place: Indian Ocean: North | collected 2010 | reverse complement strand
ATTTTCCGGCAACCAGTCAGTGATGGCGAGGCTGGGCCCAAGAAAAAAAGACAATGCCCGGATTTCCTCGACTTCGTTTGCCTCTTGCGAAAGTAAAAATTCCTGCATCGAGTGAGCAGGCCTGTTATTCAGCCGGGTTGGGTCAACCTTGTGCGAGTGCATCAGTCCGAAAGGGCGGACAGTATATCCAGATACCTCGGACAAACGGGCAGCAATTTTGCGCATTTGTAAAATAGAACCAGGACGCAATGAGCCATTATCGATAAGAAAATATTCCATATTTTGACTCTTTCCCATTGACGAACATGGGTTCGCGCGCAAGGAAATACTTAAGTATGGTTGAGATGATGGGTCTCAGCCCAAACATTCAAAGCGGGAGTAAAAAACATGAATACAAAAGTGTGGATATTGTGCATGGCAATCTTGTCAGCTGGATTTATTGGTTGTTCCAAAAAGCAGGCCCTGTCCCCAGAGGACACTGCATTGCTCAAGGGAGGAAAGCGTGGAAATTTTGTCACTGCAGGTGCTGATGGCGGGGAGAACGAAGAACTTCTCTCACCGGTCGGGGCAACCATAACAGGGTTAAGCGGAGATGGACTGGCACCTCAGGATCCCTTCTGGGGAGACAATTTGGCGGATGGAGAACGTCCATTTGAGCCAATCTTTTTTGGTTTTGATCAGTATAACATTGGCTCTGATGAGCGGACAAAACTTCAGGATGTTGCCGCTTACCTGGAATCCAACCAAAATGCACGCATTTTGGTCGAAGGATATTGCGACTGGAAAGGCACACCTGCCTACAATAAATCTCTGGGCGATCGCCGGGCTTCCAGTGTGAAACAATACCTCGCCGATCTCGGGGCGGACACCAACCGGATTGATGTTCTTTCGATGGGGGATGAATTTGCCACACCCAATGCCGACTCAACCACCTCTGCACTGGAGCGAAAGGCCCATTTTGTGGTTCTCGGCGGTTCCTGATTAATGCTTCATTATCCAGGCCTCTTCGGACTGGTATTTTTGCTTTTTTGGCTGGCGGGCTGCTCCCGCACTGCTGTGCCAAAAAGCGAAATCTCCCGGTCTCCCTCCACTGATGACCCAAGCAATCTCCTCCTCGACCGTGGCGAGGAACAAAACCTGGTCTCTCCCACCGGTACCCCCATCCCTGGATTACTTGGTACACCCGATCTACTCCTTCCCCGCAACCCGGACCATGAATTATTCATGGAACCGGGAAATTCCATTCGTCCATTCGAAGCGGTCTATTTCGATTTCGACCAGTTTAATCTGGCTCCCAACCAAAGGGGAAAAGTGATCGAACTTGCTGAATTTCTCGCCGAAAACAGGGATGCCCGTCTGTTGATAGAAGGATATTGCGACTGGAAGGGAACGGCTGCCTACAACAAATCACTGGGAGAGCGCCGGGCCCATTCGGTCAAGGATTACCTGGTGGAACTGGGAGCGGATTCCCGCCGCATCGATACCGTCTCGATCGGAGATGAACACGCCATCCCCGAGGCCATGGCCGATCAGGCGAGTTTGGACAGGCGGGCAGAATTTGTAATTTCCAAGGGAGACTAATCTCCCGCCAAGCCGGTGAAGAACCCCTCAAAGGCCTCTATTGCCTTGTGCATAATTTCGAGATTAAAGCTCTCATCCGGGGCGTGCAGATTATCCTCATTGGTGAACAATCCAAGCATGAGGGAATCGAGCCTCGCCACCTCTTTCAAATCCCGGATAATGGGAATACTCCCACCTTCACGCAAGTAAAGTGGGCGGCAACCAAAAGAATTTTCGATGCACTGCTCGGCAAGTGGGAATGCCCGCTTGAGCAAAGGTTTTGCCCCTTCATCTGCCCCGGGCTTACCCGGAGGCATAATGGCGTAGGGATCACCACCTCCTTTGGCTTCCACTTTCACTCTTACAGCCGGAGGAAAGGCAGCCTGCAGGGCGGCTTCCACCTTGGCGGCAATATCTTCGGCCGATTGATCCGGTACCAACCGGCAGGTGATCTTGGCAAATGCCTCCGCTGGGATTACAGTTTTTGAGCCCTCTCCCTGGTAACCTCCTCCGATGCCATTGAACTCCAGAGTCGGACAAAAACGGATTGCCTCAAGTGGCGAATATCCAGGAGGAGGGAAAAAATCAGGTGCACCAAGAAAGTCCGCATAGGCAGCCTCTGTAATTGGCAATTTGGCCAGCTCTTCCCTCTCCCAGTCTCGGGGTGGCTGGACTGCATCATAAAACCCAGGAACTGTCACCCTGCCATCTTTGTCATGCAAGGAAGCACAGGCCTGGGCCAATGCCTGCAAGGGGTTGAGTAATGCCCCACCATGCACGCCTGAGTGAAGGTCCTGCTTGGGCCCATATACCTTGACCTCTAGGGCGACCAGTCCACGCAAACCAGTAGTCACTGCGAGTTGCTCAGGGCCCGGGCTACCCGTATCAGAAACCAGTAAAAAATCTCCTTTTAATCGTTCCTTTCCATCCTCCAGGAATTTCCGAAAGCTCGGGCTGCCAATTTCCTCCTCTCCCTCGATCAGGTAGGTAATGCGCAAGGGAAGATCAGGGTTTTTCTGCAGTGCACGGGCCAGTGCTGCCATGTGCACAATTTGGGGGCCTTTGTTATCCGCGGCTCCCCGACCGTACAGCCTTCCATCCCTTTGCACAGCCTCAAAAGGATCAGCACTCCATAAATTCAAAGGATCGGGCGGTTGTACATCATAATGCCCATAAATCACCAGACCTGGCCATGAGGGATCTCCGCGGGTTGCAACAATAACCGGGTGGATAGGGGTTTCCACCAAGTCCACTGAGAAACCAAGTTCCCTGAGCATGGAACAGGCACAATCGCGGGCACCAGCCACCCCATCAGAAAAGGAGGGGTCCGCAGACACACTGGGATGAGAGACATAACGCTTGAGAGCTTCAACTGGGTCGCTGAGTAACAGATTCATGGATTTGGCCTTTCTCCCCGGGCATGTTTTGCCTGCCGGTAAAGACCGAGGGCATGATCCATATTTTGTTCAAGAAACTGGATACGGTTTCCCGGGTTTGGATGGGTGGATAAAAACTGTGGCATTCTTTTTCCCTTATTCTTTGCTTCCATTTTACGCCAAAAACTGACCGCCCCGCGAGGATCATATCCGGCCATGGCTGCATAATAGAGCCCCCGGTGATCCGCCTCCCGTTCATGTTCCCGGCTAAATGGCAATGCCACTCCAACAGTGGTGCCAACCCCGTACGCTGCACGGCCGAGCATTCGCTCAGATGAAGTTTGGTTGCGCAGGGCTACATCGAGGATCACACCACCCACTCCCAGCCCGATTGCCTGACTCATCCGTTTATTGCTGTGCCGCAGGGCAACATGGGCAATTTCGTGCCCCATGACTGCGGCAATCTCATCCTCGTTTCCTGCGGCCAGCTCGATCAGGCCGCTGTTTACACCGACCTTTCCTCCGGGCATAGCAAAGGCATTGGCGTCGCCTTTTTGAAAGACTACAAATTCCCACTCCGTGCCTGGCAGGTCAACTTGGGCAACCCCGGCTATCCGTTCGCCTATTCTTTTGATCATTGCCTGGTGGGAAGCATTGGAGGAGAGGGTCTCCTTTTGCTTCATCTTAACAAATTCTTTTTTTGAACGATTGGCCAGGTGTTCATCCGAAAGCATGGCCTGCCCGCACCCGAATAGGAGCATAGTGTAACACACCAGCCCGACCCCGTATATTCTCAAATTTCTGAGCACTGTAATCACTTATAAAACATCGATAGCACGAACCGATGCGGAGACAAGGACGATCAATGCCGGAAATGCCTGGTTTTGGTAAAGACCATGGCTAGATCGCGCTCATTGGCCGCCGCGATCACCTCATCATCCCTCACACTTCCACCAGGTTGAATCGCGGCGGTGGCACCGGCTTCAGCCGCGGCAATCAAACCGTCTGCAAAAGGAAAAAAGGCATCGGAAGCTATGGTTGATCCGCTTAGGGGAAGGTTGGCCTCGCCGGCTTTCCACACCGCAATCCGGGAACTGTCCACCCGGGACATCTGCCCGGCTCCCACTCCCAGGGTACGTTCATCTCCAGCATAGACGATGGCATTGCTCTTGACATGCCGGACCACCCTCCATCCAAAAAGCATCGATCTCCACTCCTGTTCAGTTGGCTGCCGCTTGGTCACCACATCAAAGGCCTTGGGGCTGATCTTTTTCTGATCCCTGTCCTGGGCTAGATACCCCCCGGGGACGGACCGGATTTCCTGTAAGGTCTCCGCCCCAAAACCGGCTTTGGAAACAAGCAGCCTCAGGTTCTTCTTTTTGGCAAAGACTTCACGGGCATCATCAGTAAACCCGGGAGCGATAATCACCTCACAGAAGATCTCACTTATTTTACTGGCCAGTCCAAGGTCCAGGGTATTATTGACCACAATAATTCCCCCAAAGGGAGCCTGGCGATCAGTTGCATAGGCATGCTCCCATGCCGTTCCCAGGTCATCTGCACTGGCCGCTCCACAAGGGTTGGTGTGCTTAAGTATGGCCACAGTGGGGCGTTCGAATTCTCCAATCAGGTAGGCGGCGGCAGAGACATCCAAAATGTTATTATAGGAAAGCTCCTTGCCCTGCAACTGGTCAAAATGATCGAGAAAATCTCCGTACAATGCAGCCTGCTGGTGGGGATTTTCCCCATACCTCAGACTCATGGCTTTGGAAGTTTCCATTTCCATCTTTTGGGGAAATCCTGAAATGGCAGCCAAATCTGGCACATCGCTTTGCTGTTCTTCCAAATATTCACTAATCGCTAGGTCGTAGGAAGCGGTGCGGGCAAATACTTTTTGGGCAAGTTCGCGACGCAGAGAAGCACCCACTGAAGGATCAGAAAAAGAGTGCAGTACCTGATCATAATCGGACGGGTCACAAACTACAGTCACATCGCGGTGATTCTTGGCCGCACTGCGCAACATCGAGGGACCACCAATATCAATCTGCTCGATCGCCTCCTCAAAACTAACCCCGGCACGGGCCACCGTTTCCTCAAAGGGATAGAGGTTTACCACCACGAGGTCAATCATCCCGATATCGTGCTCTTTAGCGGCTTCCCGATGCCTTGGATCATCGCGCAGACAGAGCAAACCACCGTGTACCTTGGGATGGAGGGTCTTGACCCGGCCATCCATCATTTCCGGAAATCCGGTATGCTCGCTCACATCGGTGACGGGTACATTTTCATCTCGTAACAATCGGGCTGTACCACCGGTGGATAAAAGGGTAAACCCATGATCCTCTGCCAGGGCCCGTGCGAAGGGAACAATCCCTGATTTATCACTAACTGAGAGCAATGCGAATTTAGACATCAAAAACTTACTGCAAGGCAATGCGATTCGGGCAAGAATTTTCCGCAAATTGTGGACAACTCACCTCAGCCAAGGGAAAAAGAATTGGTCATTTCATCCTCCCTTGTTATGGTTGAAAGCTTTACAACCGTGCAAGAAGACAGCAAGGAACTAAGCGGCCTCCAGGCCAAGCTAGACAAACTCGTCCACCACAAGGAAAAGTCTGCCGTACAGGGTGCCCATTTGCATGCCTTCATTTATTTTGTCACCATACACAACCTCACCGAAAACACCGTCACCCTGCTTGGCAGGAAATGGATCCTGGTCAATGAGGACGGCACCACCACCGTGGTTGAGGGCGACAAAATTGTGGGCGAATGTCCGGTTTTGGAACCCGGTGGTTCTTTTTCCTACAACAGTTATCATGTCACTCACATCTCGGCAGAGGCCCGGGGATCATTCCACGGAGTGGATGAATACGGGAAAAAAGTACATGTCCGGATGGAGCCCTTTCAGCTTGAAGTTCCCATCGATTCTTCCCCCCCTCCTTCGGCATCATGAAATTTACTGACCTTAATGCCCATGGAGGGATTGGTGCAAACTGTGCGTACTGCAAAATTGGTCCCTTTGAATTCGCCCTGGACTCCGGGCTTCACCCCAAACATGCAGGCTTGGAATCCCTGCCCCAGCATGATCAAGTTCCGATTGATCAATTAGATTTTATCCTTCTGACCCACTGCCACCTTGATCACTTGGGTAGCCTCCCCCTGCTCTCCAGAAAACATCCCAGGGCCCCCGTATTTTTAAGTTACCCAAGTTCCATCCTTATCCGCAGGATGCTCTCAAATTCTCTGGCGGTCATGAAGCGCCAGCGTAGCGAACTCAACTTGCCCGAACTTCCGCTGTATGGAAGGTCAGACCTAAGTGCCCTGTACGACCGTATGGAAATCTTACCCATTGAAGAACCTTTAATCTTTGAAAAGGATGGGCACTCCATCGAGATCACTGCCTACCATGCCGGTCATGTTGCCGGTGCCGTCTCATTTGACTTAAAATTTGAAGGCAAGCATAGCTTTTTTACCGGCGATGTATTGTTTAATAATTTGCGGACACTTGATGGGGCCCGACTGCCCAATCATCCGGTTGAGACCCTGGTGATGGAAACCACCCGGGGCCTTGCCGAACGGCCTGCCGGCCAGCAAAGAGAGGCCGAGATTGTCCGCCTACTCCAGGATATTCGCAAAGCACTCAATCGGGGAGGTTCTGCTCTGATTCCCGTTTTTGCACTCGGACGGATGCAGGAAATGCTTGTGGTTTTGGATGAGGCCCGCAAAAAAAAGGCGCTTCCCCCCACCCCCGTTTTTTGCTCGGGTCTGGGCATGGATTTGGTCAATCATATCCATCAAATCTCCCAGAATTTCAACCGGGTCAATTTTTCCCGAAAAGTGCTTCGCAGCCTTGGTGCCCAGCCCCTTCCCCGCAGAATCGAAGCCGGCGAACCATTGCCCATGCAGGGCATTTATCTGGTAAGCAGTGGAATGATGGTGGAAAACACACCGTCTTACATGCTCGCTTCCTCCATGCTTGGAGATGAGCGAAATGGGATATTTTTTGTTGGATATTGTGACCCGTCTACCCCTGGTGGCCAATTACTTGCCAGTGAACCGGGTCAGGAATTTTTATTTGATCCGGTGGATATTTTGTCTGACATCCGGGCAACCGTTCGCCAGTACGATTTGAGCGGCCATGCTGACCGGGATGAACTTCTTGCTTTTGCCAGATCAGTGAGTCCACGAAAGGTCATCCTTCACCACGGCGACCCCGAAGCACGGGCCTGGTTTGCCTCCCAGTTTAAAAAACTCAACCTCCCCGTGCTCGACCCCGAACCGTTAATTGAGTATGAAGTCTGACATGAACGAATCCAACGACCTTGCCTCCCAGTTAGATCAGATCTTTGAACGTCCTTCCGGCCGTGCCCTCAATGAGATGCGCCCAGTCGATTTTCAGACAGGCATTGCTCCGCATGCCAATGGATCTGTGCTTTGTTCCTTTGGCAACACCCGGGTGATCTGCTCAGCGATGATTGAAGATAAGGTTCCCGGCTGGATGAGACAGCAGAAAATCCAGGGAGGCTGGCTGACTGCGGAGTACAGCATGCTTCCCTATGCTACCCTCAGCCGTAAGGACCGGCCCATTTCCCGGGGCAGGCAGGACGGAAGGAATATTGAAATACAACGCCTGATTGGACGTTCGCTACGGGCAGTGCTCGACCTGAAAAAGCTGACTGATAAAACCTTATGGATTGATTGTGATGTCATTCAGGCAGACGGGGGTACCCGTACCGCCTCCATCACCGGTGCCTGGCTGGCCACCCGCATCGCCATCAATGGACTGCTCGAGGCAGGAAAACTGCAGGAAGATCCCATCCGCGATCATCTGGCCGCCATAAGCGTGGGCATTTACCAGGATAAATGTGTGCTCGATCTCGACTACCCGGAAGATCGCGATGCCTCCGTGGATGCCAATGTGGTCATGACCGGATCAGGGGAATTTGTGGAGGTTCAATCCTCCGGAGAGGAAGCCACTTATTCCCGTGGCCAATTGGATGAGCTTCTTGGGCTTGCCGAAAAAGGAATTGGTGAACTCATCGATTTGCAAAAAAATAAACTGAGCTAAGTTAGGTTTAATCTCCCGCTTTTTTAACTGTACCCTTCTCAAAAAGAGCAGTTATTATTTCGTCCAGCTCCTCCTCTGCCAGCCAGCCGTAGGCTTTGCGCAGACAATAAAGCAACCCGATGGGCAAAAGAATCGCAAGGAGGATAATTTTTTCAATGACCAGCACGAAAAGAGCGGTCATACATTCCATAATCTCGGTAAAATGATCCCGCAGGTAGCGAAGGGAATCGGCCAGGGCAGAAGCCCGTTTTTTCATCCATTCAGAATACCGGGCAACTTTCTGCCCAACATTGCGAAGAAAGTCTGGTATTCCCAAAAGTTCGGACCCATGGTTGGCAATCTTCGGACTTTCCTCCGGCACATCCATCTCAAATTCCGCCCATGCAATCTCCCGGACCTTCCTAAGTTCGCCTGCATGTTGCTCAATCCGCGGGTCAAAATATTGCTGGTTGAGCGTACTGCCCAAAAAACATAGAACTGGAGTAGATAATCGAAGCAGGAGCACAATGAGGGCACCGCGCCCAGCAAGACGGGCCAGGCGGCGTCCCTTACCCCACAAGGCAAGCCCAAGAAAAACCAACAAGAAGAGGTAGAACGGAACCAATCCATAACTATTAATTATCCCCAGAACTATCCGCTGAGCCCCGAGGAGGGCCATGGAATGCACACATGCCTCAGAGAGTCGTTCCACAGCGTCGTTTATGGGGTCAAGTATCTGACCGGCCTCATACTCCAAACCAACTCCCCATGGACTGATACTTATGCTTGATTCCTGCAAAGAGGATACACCACCATTGATTATCCGGCAGGTTGCATAGGTGGATGCAGAAAGCACGATGCTTTCATTTAGGTATCGCTTGGCATAGGTCTGGTTGGCCGGAAAAATCCAAAGAAAATCAGCCAGAGCAACTAGGGCGAGTAATCCTGCAATCCACCCTCCTTTTTTCCTTATCCCCTCCATCTTGGGTTTATTGAAGGTCGGTTTTGAAAAATTAGCAACCTCTCACCACCAAGTTTCTTTAAATTTTTTACTGATCCACCAACCAGCCAAGGGAAACCAGAAAACGGTCCGTCTCCTCCATGGTTTTGGAGAAACAATCACCTGGCCTTCCCTGATTGAAAAATCCATGGGGCTCTCCGGGATAAACTACCAGCTCTGAGCGGTTGCCCAGTTTTCTCATTTCATCGCGGAACTTTTCTCCTGTGGATACGGGAATGAGTTTATCATTAGCCCCAAGGAAAACGATGGTCGGGGGCATGCCTTTTTTTAAATTGTGCATCGGGGAAATTTCCTGGTACCGGTTCTTTACCTTTCCATGACCGAAACCATCAGGACTGTTATCATACACTGGATTGAAGAGCACCAGAGCATTGGGCATACAGGAAACAGAAAGATTTTCATTCTCTTCATTTAGCCCTGGCACCGTGGCCACTGCTGCGGCCACATGTCCTCCTGCCGATCCACCGCCAGCACCAATTCGTTTTGGATCAATTCCCAATACGGTTGAATTTTGCCGGATCCAGCGAAGGGCGGACTTCCCATCCTTCACGCATTCAAAAGGAGTGGTCTTATGTCTCGATTTGACCCGGTACTCTGCCGATATTGCCACCATTCCACGGTGTGCAAGGTATTCACATTGGGGGTAAAACTGTTTTGGGGTCCCCCCTACCCAGCCACCCCCAAAGAAGAAGACAATCACAGGCTTGCGGTCAGTCCTGGGATCGTGCCCCTCCGGGAAATAGCAATGGAGATGAAGTTCATGCCCATCTATTTTTTTGTAGAGTACTTTCTTCTGCTCATAAGCATGAAGTGAGGCACTTGTAAAAAAAAGGGCAAACAAGACAGCATTTGATAACTGCATTTTTATTCAGCGGGTTTTTATGGGCGATGCCACATACCGTGGGTTCCGCTTGGTAGGAACAGGAGCATTTACCCGCTTCCGCCATGCATAGAGATCTTTTTTAAGTTCTGCTAATTTCTTTGGTTTAGCTGCGGCTAAATTTGTGGTTTCGCCCGGATCTTTTTCCAGATCAAAAAGGAGCAGGGCCCCATCCTCAAAATACTCGTGCAGTTTCCATTTTCCCTTACGGATCACCGATCCCGGACGGGTACGGAATTTTGCATCGCGGGACTGGTCCTCCTCGCCCGCATAATTTTGCAGGTAGATAGGAAAATGCCAGTACAGGCTCCGGTTCTTGGGGAATTTACCCTTTTGAGCAAGCAGGGGAAGAAGTCTGTTGCCATCCATAACTTTACCGGGAGAAGCACTTGCCCCGATTACACCCAAAAAGGTGGGATAGAAATCAAGCCCTGTCACCGGCACCGAGCAGGTTGATCCTGCCTTTACCACGCCCGGCCAGCGAATGGTTAGAGGCACGCGGATACCACCCTCATAGTACGATCCTTTTCCCGCCCGCCATGGGTCCTGATTGGAAAGTTTGCGAATCCCTCCATTATCTGAGGAAAAGAGGATCATTGTATTTTCCGCTAACCCCAACTCATCAAGAACGCTTAACAAACGGCCGATGTTTTCGTCCAGACACTCCACCATCGCTGCATAATCGGAAAGTTGGTTACCCCGTAATGCATATTTTTTCTTGAGATCTGGCCGTCCCTGCAAGGGTGTATGAATGCTGTAAAAAGGAAAATAGAGAAAAAATGGATCCTCCTTAAATTTTTTGAGTATTTGAATGGCTTCACCCGTAAGACGGTCGGTCAGGTACTCCCCTTTGGGACCATCCTTCAAATTCGGCTTTTTATAGGGGCTAAAGTAACTGCTCGGTGAGCCTGTGGTATTACCAGCAATATTGATATCAATTCCCTGAGTGGTCGGATCTTTGCCAAGGTGCCATTTCCCCACCTGGGCAGTTCGGTAGCCCGCCCGTTTAAACTCCTCGGCCATTGTGATAACCTCATCCTTTAAATGTAAACGGTTGGGCGTGGGAATCAGCATACGGTCCCTGGCATCTCCCCGCTCCGATTTGCCCACTGTATAGACGCCGGTTCTCGATGCCCATTGCCCGCTAAAACAAGCCGCCCGACTGGGTGCACAATTGGCTGCCGGGGCATAGGCATTGGTAAAAATCATTCCCTCTGAAGCCAGGCGGTCGAGGTTGGGAGTATGGTAAATCTTACTCCCCATAAAGCCCACATCCATGACTCCAAGATCATCCGCGTTCAAATAAATAACATTGGGGCGATCTTGCTCCGCATCCAGCTTACCCATCAGGCAGATTGTAATCAAAATAAATAAAAAAACCTCAGATTTCATAGTGATACAAAAACCACCAAAATCCAGATCTCCAACCCCAAAAACTATTCATAACTAACAAAAAGAGAAAAAAAGGAAACCACACCCTATTTTTTGTTATATTTTACTCATAACTTAAGGGCTTTTCTAACTCAATTCTGTTTTTAATTGTTTTTACGTGTTTTTTTTCTTTCACGCGCTAATAACAGACACCATATTTGTGTCTATTGCCATCAGTCCAAAGCCCTTTACATTGTGAAGAAAAAACCACTTCTGTTTTTCTTGTTGTTTTCTAGTGCGTACATATTGCTGCCACTTTCTGTACTTGCTCAGACTATTGTCCCTCCGGGGATCGGTGCATTAAGCACAAGCCAACCGGCACGCGGCACTGCCGTACTCACTGGACAATTACTCAGCACGGGCGGCCAGAACCCCACAGTCAAGATACGCTGGGGGGATGAGGACAGGGGCACCGCTGTAAATCCTTCGGTCGCCTGGGATAATGAGATTACCGTATCCACCAATCAGTCCACCGGTACTTTTTCCACCACCATTACCATTCCCAATAAGGAAAAAATTTATTATTTTCGCTCAGTTGCCGAAAATGCTGGAGGTACCGTGGTTTCGCGTTCCCTTGGAGTACTCAATCCCTCCGCGCCTGTAGGGGTAAGCACACTACTGGGTCGCTGGTCTTTTGATGATGATAATTTTTCCGACATTGT
>MDSZ01179083.1_pt1 | contig 11978 bp, 14 predicted proteins | sample 811201 | NCBI WGS metagenome assembly MDSZ01 (sample SAMN05326647, study PRJNA326480) | marine metagenome | isolation source: seawater | place: Indian Ocean: North | collected 2010 | reverse complement strand
TCTATTGAAATAGGTTTTTCTTCCATAAAAGAAATTGTAACTTTGAGGTTTTCTTTTAATAACTTATATTTCTCACCAGCTATTGACTTTGGAATTTCTACCTGCTCAAAAGTTTTATCATCCATAAAATGACAATTTTCTCCATCAATATATAAAAAGTTAAATTGTTTTTCATCTACCTCTGCTTTTTCTACTGTTTCGCTAGATCTGAATCTTTCATTTAGTTTCGTACCTTTAATTACGCTTTTTAGTTCTACTTGATTGAAGGCACCACCTTTTCCGGGTTTTACATGTTGTGTCTTTAATACATTCCAGTAATCATTTTTATGCTCGATAATCATCCCTGGTTTTATTTCTATGGCAGTAATTTTCATTTAAACTTTCTTATTGCAATTTCTGGTTTTAAATTTGGGTTATCCCAAATAAAACTTGATAATGCAATATATTTTGCTCCAGAATTTAAAACTTTATTGAAATTTTGATTATTTATTCCACCAATTGCAATTATAGGCTCATTAAAACTTTTTTTTGCTTTTTTTAAAACTTCTAAATTTGCTTTTTTTGCTTTGGGTTTCAAATTAGACTTAAAAAAAGATCCAAAAGCTAAATAGTCAGCTTTACACTTTGAAGCATGTTTAGCGAGTTGAATAGAATTATGGCATGTCACACCTAGAATTTTTTTCTTTAGTTTTTTTCTTGCAATTTTTAACGAACCATCTTGTTGACCCATATGGCAGCCATCTGCTTTAATCTTAATTGCCATATCAACGTTATCGTTTATAATTAATTTAACCTTATACTTTTTGGTTATAACTTTTATTTTTTTTCCAAATTTGAAGATATTGCGTTTGTTAATTTTTTTAAGGCGTAATTGAAAATATTTGACATTACCAACTGATAAAACTTTTTCTAAACTAATAAAAAATTTTTTATCAATTTTTTTAGGTGAAATTAAATAGATTAACTTCTTCAATTGAATTAAGCCGCGGTCTCTTTTTCAAGGTTTTCAGACCATTCTCCTTTTGATGAAAGACCATTCATTTTTGCTCTATGATTGAAAGCTTTTTGGATATTTTGGATATTATTTTTATTTTTACCAAATTCTCTGAGTGCTGATGCTTGTAATCCCCTGCCATATGAAAAAGTTATCAAAAAATTTGTATCGTTAATCTTATTTATTTCATTTAAATTTTTACTTGCATCTATTTCACTTTGCCCACCCGATAGGAAAGCAATACCAGGAACACTGTTAGGCACATTCTTTTTCAAACAGTCTAAAGTCATTTTAGCTATTTCCTGTGAGCTGGATTTATCTTTATTCTCAGTGCCAGGGACAATCATATTGGGCTTTAGAACTGTGCCTTTAAGATTGACTTTATGAATTTCAAGCTCATTGTAGCACTCACTCAAGACCGCTGAAGTTACTTCGTAACATTTCTTAATATCATGTGATCCATCCATTAAAACTTCTGGCTCTATAATTGGAACCATATTAGCCTCTTGGACAAGAGCAGCGTATCTTGCTAAAGCATGAGCGTTTGATTTTATGGATTGAAGTGAGGGATAACTATTGCTAATTTTATAAACCGCTCTCCACTTTGTAAATCTAGCTCCGAGATCAAAATATTCTTTCAGTCTTTCCCTTAAGCCATCCAGTCCCTCGGTAACAGTCTCCTCAATTGAACCAGCCAAGGGTTTTGCGCCTTTATCAACTTTTATGCCTGGTATTGCACCCTGTTTAGCAATTAACTCAGGAATAGTTGGACCTAAAGTCGTTTTTTGTCTTATAGTTTCATCAAAAAGAATGACACCTCCAATATAATCTCTCATTGCATCAGAATTAAATAAAGTTTGTCTAAATATTAATCTATTATTTTCTTTATTTTCAACATTAATACTCTTAAATCTTTTTGCAATTGTACCAGTGCTTTCATCAGCGGCAAGGATACCTTTCCCTTTTTCGCACATTTTTTTTGCTATTTCTTCTAAAGTCATAACTAGATATTTATTTTAAAACTTCTATTCCAGGCAAGTTTTTTCCTTCGATGTATTCTAAAAATGCACCTCCTGCTGTTGATAAGTGTGTAAAATCTATATCAACACCGTTATTTTTAATTGCCGAAACGGTGTCGCCACCTCCCACAATCGAAAATAGTAAATTTTTTGCAGTATTTTCCGATATTTTTTTAGCAATTGAAACAGTGCCTAAAGAGAAATTTCTATTTTCAAAATATCCTGCTGGACCATTCCATAACACAGTTCTGGAATTGTCTATAATGTCGTTAATTTTTTTTATAGTTTGTAGACCTATGTCTAATATTATATCTTTTTCTAAAATATTGTTAAAATCTTTATTAATTCCTTTGCCATCAAACTTATCCGAAACTTTGAAGTCTGATGGAATTATAATTTTGCAATTATTATTTTTAGATTGTTCGTAAATTTTCTTAATAATATCATGTGAATTCTCTTCCAAAAGTGACCCACCTACTTTATGCCCTTGAAATTTTAAAAAATTGTTAGCCATAGCACCAACAATAATTATGTTATCGACCTTTTTAATTAATGATAAAATTAATCCTATTTTCGTAGAAACCTTTGAACCTCCAATAATACATGATGTTGGTTTTTTATTGCTATTAAGCACTCTGTCAATCGAAGACAATTCTTTATGAAAATTAGGACTGGCATAAGAATTTTTTATATATTTAGCAATACTATGAATTGATGCTTGCCTTCTATGAGAGCAGGAGAAAGCGTCATTTATAAATATATCACCAATTACTGAAAGGTTCTTGGCAAATGTTTCATCATTTTGAGTTTCGCCAACATTAAATCTTAAATTTTCAAATAATAAAACTTCACCTTGCTTTAAAAATGAGGTTTTATATTTAGTTTTTTCATCTATTTTTTCATCATGAAAATAAATACTATTTTTAATTTTTGATTTAAGATAATTGAAAACTGGCATTAGAGATAAATCTTTTTCGTTGAAACTTTTAGGCCTGCCTAAATGCGTTATTAAATAAATTTTAGCCTTTTTTTCTATAAGACTGTTAATAAATGGAATGCTCATATCTATTCTAGTTGTGTCTTTTATAATTTTGTTTTTTACTGGCACATTAAAATCTGATCGTAAAATTACACTTTTATTTACAACATTAATACTTTCACCAAAAAATTTAATTTTTTCCATAAAGTTTTAAAGTATCTATTTTCTTAATTTTTTTTGAATTATAGATACTATTTTATTTGATGTAAGACCCATAGCGTCATAAATTTTTTTGTATGGAGCGCTTTTTCCAAAACCATCTAAACCAATTGCAAGGTCTTCATTTTTTAAATATTTTTTCCAACACATAATCGATCCAGCTTCAATTGAAACTATGAGTTTATCTGGTTCAATAATTTTATTTTTATATTCTTCATTCTGCTTATCAAATAGTTCTTGGCAGGGCATAGAAACAACTTTAGATTCAATTCCAACACTGGATAGCTCTTGCTGTGTTGACATCGCAAGTTCTAATTCAGAGCCAGATGCTACAAGTGTAACTTTATTATCGTGAGAAGAAATACTAACTTCGTAAGCACCTGAAAGAACTTTGTTAATTTGATTAGGATTTTTACTCATATATTTTAACTTTTGTCTCGAAAGAATTATAGCACTCGGACCTTTCTCATTGTTTATAGAGGCTTCCCAACACTCTAAAGTTTCATTCATATCAGCAGGTCTAAAAACATTTAAATTAGGAATTGCTCTCAAACCTGATAACTGTTCAATTGGTTGATGTGTTGGTCCATCTTCACCTAAACCAATAGAGTCGTGTGAAAAAACATATATAACTCTCAAACCCATTAGAGCCGATAATCTAATAGCTGGTTTACAATAATCTGAAAAAATTAAAAAAGTCCCTCCATAAGGTATAAAATTGTGATAGAGCGCTAAACCATTCATTGCCGCCGCCATACCATGTTCTCTAACTCCGTAATGGATATAGTTTCCATTAAAATTTTTTGAATTAATTACAACCGAATTTTTTGTTTTTGTATTATTTGATCCACTTAAATCAGCAGATCCACCTATTAAATTAGGTATTAAATCACTAATACTTTCGATCACTTTCATTGAACATTGTCTAGTTGCTAGTGTTGGCTTTTCTATAAAATATTTTTCTTTTTCTGAAGTAATTAATCTATTGAGGTCTTCTTTAAAAATTTTATTATTAAATTTATTAAATTCACTTTTTATTTTTTCATTAGATTTGTTAAGTTGTTCCAACCATTTTTTTTCCAGTAAATCACCTTTTAAACCAATTTTTCTCCATTCATCAAAGATTTTCTCGGGGACTTCAAAGGGCTGGTAAGGCCAATTTAATTTTTTTCTCACTAATTTTATTTCTTCTTCACCTAGCGGAGCCCCATGTGAAGATGCTTTCCCAGACTTGTTAGGAGAACCGTAGCCTATAGTAGTCTTACAAGAAATTAATACAGGCTTACTCGATTTACTAGCTTTAACTATTGCAGAATTAATTTGTTTTTCATTATGCCCGTTGACTTCAATAAACTTCCATCCATAGCTTTCAAACCTTTTTTTATAATTATCAGAAACACTTAAAGATGTAGGTCCGTCAATTGAAATCTTATTATTATCAAAAAATACTATGAGATTATTAAGTTTTAAGTGACCAGCTAGACTCATTGCCTCATGACTTATTCCTTCCATTAAGTCACCATCACTAGCGATTACATAAACCTTATGATCAATTAATTTTGAAGAGAATTTTTTTTTATATATCTCTGAAGCAATAGAAAGACCAACAGCATTTGCTAAACCCTGTCCCAAGGGACCGGTAGTAGTTTCAATACCTGAATTAAAAAAATATTCAGGGTGACCTGCACAAATTGAGTCTAGTTGTCTAAAATTTTTTATATCCTCTAATTTTATTTCTTTGTAACCAGTGAGATAGAGCAAAGAGTATAATAACATTGAGCCGTGACCAGCTGATAAAATAAACCTATCTCTATTAATCCATGACGGATTTTTTGGATTAAACCTCAGGTGGTATTTAAAAAGCACAGTAGCTACATCAGCCATTCCCATTGGCATTCCTGGATGACCAGAATTAGCCTTTTGGACTGCATCTATAGATAAAAATCTTACTGCATTAGCTAATTGATTTACTTTTATATTCACTATTGATTAACCTATATAGACTTAAAGTAAGTATATCAATAATATGATACAAAAACAAAATGAAAAATCTTCAAAAAAAAGAAAAAAACTTAAATCAATTAATTGAAAAACTTAACAATTTAAATGTAAGTTATTCACAATTTGGCTTTGACAACAAGTCCCTTGAAAAAGAAAACAATTTGATAAAACTCGAAAAAGAAAAATTAATAAGAAAAAACGAAGAATTTATCAGAGAACATAAGTATTTAAGTGAAAGGGTAAAAAAACTTGAAAATGAGCTTAAAAATAAAAAAGAGGTAGAAAAAAAATTTAGCGAAGATATCAACGACCTAAATCAAGAAACTCAAAGCTTAGTAGATGAAATTGAAAAATGGCAAATGTAAATATAAAGTTTAATGGCAAAGATTACCTTCTCTCCTGTGATGATGGACAAGAGGAATCATTAAAAAAACTTACATCTATTCTAGATAAAAAGTACACAGATTTAAAAAAAAACCTTGGTAATATTGGTGAAAACAAACTCTTATTAATTACGGCGATAAAATTAGTTGATGAACATTTTGATTTTAAACAAAGAATTGGAGCTCAAAAAGACAAGCTAGATACTCTGGCCAATAAATTTAAAGAACTCAAATCTTTAGCAATAAAATACAAAGATATTAAAGAAACAGAGATTAAAGATTTAAACAATAAAATTGAAATAATTAAAAAAGATATTCAAGAAACAAATACGACATACGAAAACATGTTAGATAAAACAACTAAATCTATCGAAAAAATTATCAAAAATGCTGAGAACTCCACTAAAATTCAGTAAACAATCAAAAATTAAATTACGAAAAATCTTTTTATCAAAGAGAAAAAAAAAATATTATGACGTTTCAAAGAAACATTTACTTCCATTGATGAACTATATTAAAAAAAGGTTTCAATTTAAAAAAAAAATTTTTGTCGCTATATATTATCCCTCTAATTACGAGATCAACTTAATAAAAATTTTTAAAAAAATTAATGAGGGTAAAATTATAATTTTATTGCCCGTAATAAAAAAGGGATATTCTTTAGACTTTGTACCTTGGACTAGTAACCAGGCACTTTTGATAAATAAATACGGCATACCTGAGCCTAAAAAAAACGATAGAAAAAATTATTTTCCTGACATAATTCTTGTGCCAATGTTAGCTTTTGACCGAAATAAAAATAGACTTGGATATGGTAAAGGTTATTACGATAGGTACTTGAATAATTTAATTAAATTAAATAAAAAAATCGAAGCTATTGGTGTTGCATTTTCTTTCCAGGAGTCAAATCGCCTACCTATATCAAACCATGATTTTAAATTAAATAAAATTTATACAGAAAATGGATTTGTTAAATGAGAATACTTATGCTTGGCGACATTTGTGGACCTGCGGGAATGAAAATAATAAAATCTAAATTAAAAGAAATTTTAAAAAAAAAAAATGTAGATTTTACAATTGCCAATGGTGAAAATGCTGCTGATAGCGGAAAAGGTATAACAAAAAAAAATTTTGAAGACCTTATTAAGGCTGGAATAGATGTAGTTACCTCAGGCAATCATATATGGGATCAAAAAGAAATCTTAGAAATCATTGACAAAGAAAATAGATTAATAAGACCAGCAAATTTATTACAAGGTCAACCTGGAAAAGGGTATGGCATATTCGAGTGTAATGGTAAAAAAATTGCAGTTATTAATTTAATAGGGAACGTTTTTATGAAAAAAAGTGAAGATTTATTCTCCAGCGCAGACAAGATAACAAAAAAGCTTCAACTTAAAAAAGATGTAGATTTTATATTTATTGATTTACATGGTGAAATAACTAGTGAAAAAATGGCTTTAGGTCATTTCCTTGACGGAAAAATTACTACTTTAGTTGGAACCCATACACACGTTCCAACGTCTGATTTTAAAATTTTAAAAAAAGGAACTGCATACCAAACTGATTTAGGAATGTGCGGAGATTATGACTCTGTAATAGGCATGAATAAAGAGAATTCTATAAAAAGATTTAGAAAAGAAACTGATTCTAGCAGTCATTTTCCAGCTAATGGTAATGCTTCAATCAGTGGAGTAATTATAGACGCGAACGATCAAACAGGTTTAGCCGATAGTATCGATCAAATAATTTTCGGCGGCGAACTTCAACAGAAAATTTAAATGGCTGGGCATTCTCATTGGGCTGGCATCAAACACAAAAAAGGCAGACAAGATAAAGAAAGATCTAAATTATTTTCTAAATTATCCAGAGAAATAACCGTCGCGGCAAAACTTGGTGACAAAGATCCAAATATGAATCCTAGACTTAGATCGGCAATTCAAGCTGCTAAACAGTCTAATATGCCAAAAGAAAATATTAATAGAGCAATAAGTAAATCAGAGACACAGCTAGGTCAAAATTATGAAAACTTAAGATATGAAGGCTTTGGTGCATTTAATACTGCGTTAATAATAGAGACACTTACAGAAAATAAAAATAGAACGGCCTCCAGTATTAGAACAATTTTACAAAAAAACGGTGGTAGATTAGGTGAAAATGGATCGACATCGCATCTATTTTTAAATTGTGGGGTAATTAGAATAAGAAAAACAGACATCGAAGAAAATGATGCAATAGAACTTGCAATAAATTCTGGAGCAGATGACTGTAAAACCTTGAATGAATATTACGAAATTTTATGTAAAAAACAGGATTTTTATAAAGTAAAAAACTCTATAGAAAAAAAAATAAGCAATTTACTTTACTCTGGTATAGAGTGGAAACCAATTAATACTGTTAATTTATCTACTGATCAAAAAAAAGAGGTTATAAATATGCTGGAGAGCCTTGAAGAAAATGATGACATTCAAAATATATTTATAAACTGTAAATTTTAAAATGAGAATATTTGGAATTGATCCTGGACTTTTAGGCGCTTTAGCTATTTTAGATAATAAAAAAATAGTCGATGTAATAGATTTACCCACAATGTCAGAGGGTAAAAAAAACAAAAAGCAACTTAATAGCGCTCATTTATCACATTATATTAAAAGCAATATAATAAATCAGGAAAATTCAGTAGTTGTGGTTGAACAAGTCAATGCGATGCCGGGTCAAGGTGTAACTAGCATGTTTAATTTTGGCCAAACCTTTGGAGCTATAAAAGGTATAAGTGCAGCATTGAATTTGCCAATTTATTTTGTACGACCTTCAAAATGGAAAAAGCATTTTGATTTAATCAATTCCTCAAAAGACGCAAGTAGAACAAAAGCAATCGAAATGTACCCTTCTATGGCTGAGAATCTTTCAAAAAAAAAGGATGTCAATAAATCCGATGCTATTTTAATTGCAAGATTTTTTAGTGAAACTGGGTTTAAAGACGACTTAAAATAAGGCCTATTATTAACACTATAAGACAAATTCATGACACAATCTAAAAGTAATGAAATGGGATGGAACAAGAAATTGCATCTCAAGTAGTAGGCTTAGGAGGTAGTACAGATTTTACACTTCTAAGTTTGTTTTTAAGGGCTGACTTTGTTGTTAAATCAGTAATAATTATATTGATTGCTGCATCAGTTTATTCATGGGCATTAATATTTGATAAATATAGACTCTTTAAAAAAATCAATAATTCAATACTAGATTTTGAAAATAAGTTTTGGAAAGCAAAATCCGCTGAAAGTTTTGACAATAATTTGCCTGCTAAATCTAATGATCCTGCAGTTTTAATTTTTAGGTCTGCAATGAATGAATTAAAAAAAACTCGTTCAAAATCTTCGGCTGTGCAAGTTGCGAGAGTTGAGAGAGTTTTGGAAATTAATACCGATAACCAGATAAAAATAATAGAAAAAAATTTTACATTTCTAGCTACTGTAGGAGCCACTGCTCCCTTTATAGGATTGTTTGGTACTGTTTGGGGGATTATGAATTCTTTTCAGTCTATTGCAATTTCAAGGAACACAAGTCTTGCAATAGTTGCACCTGGTATCGCCGAAGCATTGTTCGCAACAGCTTTAGGATTATTGGCAGCGATCCCAGCAGTAATAGCTTATAATAAATTTAATAGCGATACTAAAAGATATATATCAAAATTAGAAAATTTCTCTAAGAGATTTATCTCTATAATTTAAAAATATGGCATTCAATTTTAAACGCTCAAAAAATGAACCAATGAGTGAAATAAATGTAACGCCTTTTGTGGATGTAATGTTAGTACTATTAATTATTTTTATGGTAACAGCGCCTTTATTAACTGTTGGGGTTCAAGTGGATTTACCCGAGTCAGCTGCAGATTCACTTCCAGATGACCAAGAACCTTTGACATTATCAATCAATTCAAAAGGAGAGGTTTTTATTCAAGAACACAAAGTAAATTATAATAAAATCATACCTAAATTACTTGCTATTGCGAAAAATAGAACAGACACAAGAATTTATGTGAGGGGAGATAAAAATATTAATTATGGGAGAGTTTTAGAAGTAATGGGGACTTTGTCTGGAGCTGGATTTTCAAAAGTTGCGCTAATTTCTGAACCATACAAAAATTAAATGATCTATGACAAAAAGCTTGTTTTTATCAATAACATTCCACGCAGTTATGATTGTACTAACAGCTTTATCATTACCTTTTATGACTAGAGAACCAGTTTCATTACCTCCAATTGTTTCTGTTGAGCTTATACAAATTTCAGATAAGACTAATATTCCATTTGCTCCTAAAGCTAGAAAAATTATTGAAAAAGTTAAAGAGGAAGAAAAAAGGGTTGTTTCAGAGCAAGCTCCTCCCGCAGCTAAAGCAAAGGAAAAACCAGATCGTATTCCTCTTCCTAATGAAAAAAAAGAAAAAAAAGAAATAATTAAAAAAAAACAAAATCCAGAGGAAATTAAACCTCAAATAAGACAATCATCTGAATTTGAGAAAGAGGAACTCATAAATACAAACGAAATTGCAGCTTTAATAGATAAAGCTAAGGAAGAAAAAGCGCTTAAACAAGAGAAAGAAAACAATAAATTAACACAAAGTAATACTAAAAATAGTTTTGCTACTGGACTAACACTTTCGGAAGAAGACGCTTTAAGAGCGCAAATTTTTGGTTGTTGGAGTGTTCCACTTGGTTTACCTTACGATAAAGACTTGTTAGTAAGACTTAAACTTGAATTAAAAAAAGATGGAACAATATTAAAATCTGAAATTATTGATCATCAACGAATGAATATGCCTGGACAAAAATTTTATAAAATTCTAGCAGAAAGCGCTCTTCGGGCGGTTAGATTATGTCAACCTTTAAGAGTTCCACCAACTGGTTACGAAAAATGGAAAAATATTCAGTTAAACTTTGATCCAAGTGAAATGCTTAAGGGCTAATATTATGAAGAAAATATTGTTTATAATTGTAATTTTTTTGTTCTCTTTTTCTTATTCAAATGCACTAATAAAAGTTGATATAACTAGAGGTAACCTAGATCCGTTGCCCATTGCTGTTTCTCCTTTACACGTAGATGAGTCGTCAGATAAATCTCAACAAATTGATATCAAAAAGTTAGGAATAAATATTTCTAGTATTATAGAAAAAAATTTTAAATCAACCGGTCTCTTTAATCCACTTAAGCGAGAGGCTTTTGTTCAAAAACCTGATATTGCACATTTAAAGCCTAGATTTGAAGATTGGAGACTTATTAAAGCCCAGGCACTTGTCACTGGAAAGCTTACAGTTAAAAACAACAAATTAAAAGTAGAGTTTAGACTTTGGGATCTTACAGCCTCTAAAGAAATGATTGCTCTAGCCTTCACAACTACCCCATCTAATTGGAGAAGAGTAGCACATATTATATCTGATAAGATTTACGAAAGACTGACAGGAGAGTCGGGTTATTTTGACACCCGGATTATTTATGTAGCAGAGAGCGGCCCTAAAAATCAAAGGGTAAAAAAGTTAGCCATTATGGACCAAGATGGTGCAAAGACAAAATATTTAACATTAGGCAATGAACTTGTTCTTACCCCAAGATTTAACCCAAGCAACCAAATGGTTACGTATTTATCTTATTTTAGAAATTTGCCTAGAGTATATCTTTTAGATATTGAAACAGGAAAACAAGAAGTTGTCGGGAACTTTCCTGGCATGACTTTTGCACCTAGATTTTCTCCAGATGGAAAAAAAATTATTATGAGCTTTGCAAAAGACGGTAACTCAGATATATATACAATGGATTTAGAAACAAGAATTGTTGAGAGAATCACACAACATTCATCAATCGATACTTCCCCCTCATACTCTCCTGATGGAAAATTTATTTCATTTAATTCTGATAGAAGTGGCTTACAACAAATTTATGTTATGCGTAGTGATGGCAGTAGAGTTAAAAGAATTTCATTTGGAGATGGAATATATGGAACACCAGTTTGGTCTCCAAGAGGTGATTTAATAGCATTTACAAAAATGAGAAAAGGTAAATTTTATATTGGGGTAATGAGGTCAGACGGGTCAGGCGAGAGGTTGCTTACTGAAAATTTTTACCAAGAAGCACCGTCTTGGTCTCCAAATGGAAGAGTTTTAGTTTTTTATAGAGAGACTAAATCCGGTCCCCAAGGTAAAGGATTTAGTGCAAAATTATGGTCTATTGACATAACCGGATATAATGAGAGAAAAATTAAGACAGAAACGGATGCTTCAGACCCATCTTGGTCCTCATTGCTTTCAAAGTGAGGTTTTTATTGTGTAATTTACGCTTGAATAATGTAGGATAATTTGAAATATTGCTAACAACAACTTAGGGGA
>MDSZ01168094.1_pt1 | contig 11978 bp, 10 predicted proteins | sample 811201 | NCBI WGS metagenome assembly MDSZ01 (sample SAMN05326647, study PRJNA326480) | marine metagenome | isolation source: seawater | place: Indian Ocean: North | collected 2010 | reverse complement strand
TGCACACTTAATCTCGGGGTGTAGCGTAGCCCGGTTATCGCGCCTCGTTTGGGACGAGGAGGTCGCAGGTTCGAATCCTGCCACCCCGACAGATTAAATATCACTCTCCAGAAACAAGTTTTTTTATTTATTATCAATAATTTCTATCTTCATAGTATAAACTTTATTAACTAACTATGAGAATATTAATATTAATCCTAGCAACTACGTTTATTTCAAATGCTCAACATAGAGCAAATTTTAAGGCAGCTGAAAAATTTAGTCAAGACAACTTATCTAAAATGCTTAAAAGCACCTCTGTTTCACCACAATGGTTTGAAGAAAGTGATAAGTTTTGGTATTCTTATACGACTACCTCTGGAAAAAATTTTTATATAGTAGATCCTGTAAGAAAGACAAGAACAAAACTTTTTGATAATCTAGAATTTTCTGGTAAGCTTAGTGAACTAACGAGAAGACCTGTCAATCATAATGAGTTAGATTTAGATGAGCTTGAACTTGAGAAAGATAATAGGACTCTAACCTTTCAAATAGATAGTGTTCAGTATAGGTACGATATATATAATAAGATTTTGAAGAGGGGAGATACAATCCCTGAAGAAGAAAAAAATGATTGGGCAACATATGCTCCAGACTCATCTTATATGTTATTTGCAAAAAATCACAACCTTTTCCTCATGGAAGTTGGTGACGAGGATAGTGTAGAGATCCAGCTTACAGAAGACGGAGAGAAATGGTTCTCTTACCAGTGGAGACACGGGGATACTACATCAGATAAGAGGATGCGTGCTCGAGCTACATGGTTTAAAGATTCGAAAAAAATATACTCAAATAGGTCTGATGCTAGGAAAGTAGATGAGCTTTTTGTTATAAATACTTTAAAGGATCCTCGTCCTGAGCTTGAAGTTTATAAGTATGCGATGCCAGGGGAGATGAATGTTCCTCAGGAAGCGCTAGAAATATTTGATGTAGAAAGTAGGTCTAGAATAATTGTAGATGAAGATAAGTATGTTGATCAAACAATTTCCCTTCATCTTACAAAAGATAAGTCTGATAGACTTTACATGGTTAGGTTAAATAGGACTAGTGATACTTTAGATGTTTCTTATATCAACACTTCTGATGGATCTATAAAATTTTTATTTGAAGAAGTGAATCATCCATACCACAACTGGAATTACAGACAGCTTGCAGTTTTAAATGAAGGTAAAGAACTTATATATTGGTCAGAAAAAAATGGATGGGGTCAGCTGTATCTCTATGATGGTAATACTGGAAGATTAAAAAATAAGATAACAAACGGGGGGTACTTTATAACCGGTAGAATTCAGGATATTGACACACTTAATAGAAAGGTGTATTACCAGGCTTTTGGTAGGGAAAGGGGTGTTGATCCGTATTATAGTATGATCTACAGTTCTAACTTTGATGGTTCTGGAATGAGATTAATTACTAAAGAGAAATATAATCATCGGGTAAACTTCTCAGAGTCTAGTAAGTATTTTGTTGATAATTACTCTGCAGTTGATAAAGTACCTACATCTGTTCTTAGAGATGCTTCTGGTAATATTGTTATGAAGCTTGAGGAGGCTGATCTTACTCTTCTTTATCATGCTGGATGGAAGATGCCTGAAAGGTTTAAGGTGAAGGCAGATGATGGTATAACTGACCTATATGGTGTTATGTATAAACCTTTTGACTTTGACCCGGATAAGAAGTATCCAGTAATTTCTTATGTGTATCCAGGTCCTCAGGTAGAGTCATTTAGAAATGATTTTACAATTTCTGGGAGGTATAATACTGCGATTGCACAATTAGGTTTTATTGTTGTGAGTATGGGCCATAGGGGAGGTAGTCCAATGAGATCTAAGTATTACCATACTTTTGGTTATCAAAATTTAAGAGACTATGCTCTTGCAGATGATAAGAGGTCGTTAGAGCAGCTTGCTGAGAGACATTCTTGGATAGATCTTGATCATGTAGGGATATTTGGTCACTCTGGTGGAGGTTTTATGTCTACTGCTGCTCTACTTACGTATCCTGATTTCTATGATGTTGCCTGCTCTTCCGCTGGTAATCATGATAATAACATTTATAATAAGTGGTGGAGTGAGACGCATAATGGAGTTGAGGCTGTGTATAAGAAAAAGAAAGACGATGACGGTAATGAGATAGAAGAGTTGACATGGAATGCAAAGATTAAAACTAACCAGTCTCTAGCAAAGAACTTGAAGGGTCATCTCCTCTTAACCCACGGGAATATTGATAATAATGTTCATCCTACAAACTCTCTCCGTGTCGCTGACGAGCTTATCAAGGCTGGAAAGAGGTTCGATATGATGATTTTTCCTGGAAAAAGACATGGATACGGAAGCTTTAGGTCTTATTATGAGAAGATGATGTGGTATTATTTTGCTGAACATCTTCTAGGTGACTACAGGAATAATGTTGATATAGATTTACCCGATTCAGATAACTGAGAAAATAGACATATTTAATACTAAAAAAATTAGCATTTACTAAAATAATTAGTAATTTTAACTCCTTTTGAAAATTTCAAATTGAGTTAGATATGAAAACTACAAAACCTTCTTCAGAGAAGACAGATATTATTAGTGCTTTGCCGTTCTATTCACAGACTGTTCCTGCTGGATTTCCATCTCCAGCTGACGATTTTTTAGAGTTTGATCTTTCCCTTGATAAGAAACTGATCAAGCATCCCAGTGCTACATTTTTTGTTCGTGTGAGCGGAACATCCATGATAAACGCTAAAATTTTTGATGGGAGTATTCTTTTAGTAGACAGGGCTGAAAAAATTAATAATGGAGATATTGTTCTTGCTGTTGTTGACGGAGACTTTACCGTGAAGAGGTACAGGAAAGTTAATGATTCTGTATTTCTGTATCCTGAGAATAAGTCTATGAAACCTATCAAAATTTTCCAGGGTTCCGAGTCATACGTGTGGGGAAAGGTAATGTGGTCTTTTAATCGTGTCGGATGATAGCACTTGTAGATTGTAACAACTTTTATGCCTCATGTGAGAGAGTTTTTAGGCCATACCTGGAAAATAAGCCTATCGCAGTACTATCAAATAATGATGGGTGTGTTATAGCTCGCTCAAATGAGTCAAAGTCTTTAGGTCTTAAGATGGGAGAACCAATATTTAAGAAGAGGGAACTTGTAAGAAGACATAACATACATCTTTTCTCGTCAAATTTTGCTCTTTATGGAGATATATCAAAACGTGTTTTTGATATCGTTTCAAAAAATATTCCTGCTTATGAGATATACTCGATAGACGAGGCATTTCTAGATTTTCGAGGAATAAAAGACCCATATACTTTCGCTCTTCATCTTAGAAGAAAGGTAAAGAAATGGACAGGGGTACCTATATCTATAGGCATATCTTACACGAAGACACTTTCTAAGGTGGCGGGATATATTGCCAAAAAATCTCCCGAAGGAATTTGTTATCTCCACGACAAGAAACAGATATCAGATATTTTGGCTAGACTTCCTGTTGATGAAATATGGGGTGTAGGTATGAGATATGCTATGAAACTTAAGAAGTACGGTATCCATACTGCTAAGAACCTACTTGAATGTGATGAAACATGGATAAGGAAGATGATGAATGTGGTAGGACTTAGGATGGTAAGAGAACTTAAGTGTATCCCACACTTTAATCTTGAGGAGCGAAGGAACATGAAGAAGAGTATATGTACTTCGAGATCTTTCTCTGTAGAAATATCTGATTATAATCGAATGTCTGAATATATAAGTATGTTCGCATCTAGATCTTCAGAGAAGCTACGTGGAGAGGAAGCATGTGCCAGATCAATTAGTGTGTTCATGTATACGAACAGATTTAAGCCAAAAGCAAGTCAGTATTCAGGATACTTTTCTATGGACTTTCATACTGCTACAAGTGATACTATAACTATCACTAAACTTGCTATTGAGTGTCTTAAAAAAATATATAGGTTTGGGTATTCATACAAGAAGGCGGGAGTTACACTTTCAGGAATCATTCCAAGAAATCAAGTGCAGCTGAGTTTGTTTGATTCTCAGGATAGGAATAGGGCCGATACACTAATGCAAACACTAGATAAAATTAATCGGAATATGGGTAGAGATATTATTAAGTTGAGCTCTTCAGGAATAAACAATAAGTGGAAGATAGGGAAAGAAAGACTTTCTCCTTGCTTCACGACACGATGGTCGGATATACTTAGCATCAGAGTATGAAGGGAAATACAGCTTTTCTTTCTTCTGGATAGTCTGGAAAAGTTTTTTTGTACCATTTATGGTGAGACAGAGCTCTTGGTACAAGATTAAAAAATGTCCACAAGAAAAAAGCAAGCCCAGCAACGCTCCAGGTCAAGATAGCAAAACCAAGCCACTCAATTATCTCTCCGAAAAAGTTTGGACAAGAGATATACTTAAATAAACCCTCTTTAGGAATTACATACCCATTATCTTTATTTTTTCTGAGGCTTATAAGATATGAATCCGACTTATTATTAATCATAAAACCAGTTATAAATACAATTAAACCTATGATAAACTCAGGAGATGATAACCAAGAGGTTGTATAATCGAATTTAATATTTCCAAAATAGATGCCATTTACTAGACCATTTATAATATTAAAAAGGAATGCGAGTATTGCAATAAGAAGAGGCATCTTTTTTTTCTTAGTCTTAATTCTCAAAGGAAATATTACACTTCGATTAAAGTAATGAATAACCCATAAGATGATGAAGAATGTTGTAATATCAGATATAGGGTTATCACTTATAAATACAATAAGTGGACACACAATAAGTGCTGGTAGTTCCATAACGATCCAACCAATTCTATTATCTACTAGAGGCCCCCAATTACTAGAGGTATGTCTTCCGTATGGTGCGTCATAGCGTAATATAAAAGGGAAGGATATAAATCCAATTGCAATCCAACCATAAACAAAGATTTCGTAATTATTCATAGATAGTATCTTTAATTGTTTTCTCTAGCGGACTAATTTTTAGTTTTAATTCTTTTTTTGCTTTGGAGTTATCGATAAGCTTTGGGAAGTTAATAATATTTTCGATAGCTTCTTTAGTCATATTCTCAAGGCCCGGGAATAACTTTCCATTTATCTCTGCTGCTCTTTTTAGAAGGCCTATGGGAAAGAGAGAAAGAAGGGGAAGGCTTAGTTCTACCATTAGTCTTGGAAAGAAAAAGATTTTTGATTTTTTTTCTTGGTACTTTTCTATTATCTGATGAATTTCTTTAAAAGATCTAAATTTTCCTGAAATGAGATAAGATTCTCCATTTTTTCCATTACTAATAGAGTTATATATAGCTTTAGATAGGTCTTCTACATCAATCACATCTAATCCACCATCAACTAGGAAAGGAAGTTTTCCAGAGTAAACACCCTTTACAATCTTACCAAGTCTTGATGGCTTAAAATCATTTTTTCCAAGAACAGATGTTGGATTAATAGATATTGTTTCAATTCCTTCTGTAGATATCACAAGTTCTTGTGCAAGTGCCTTGGTCATATCATAAGCATTTCCTTTTTTCACTAGGTCTCGAGTCTCATCAAAAGTTTGATCAATAGGGTTTTTGTTGTAGGCATTTACTGTGCTTATGAAAATAAATTTTTTTACTTTTTTACTTATTGAAGCATCTAAGATATTTTTAGTTCCAATAAAGTTGACTTCATATACTTTATCATACGCATCGAATCCGATTGATATCATAGCTGCAGAGTGAATAATAACATCACACCCATCACAAAACTTTTCTAGGGTATCTTTATCATTTAAATCCCCATAAAATTTATTACAAGAAAGTTTATCAAAGTAATTAACATCTTCTCTAATTAAGATGTTTAGCTTATCACCGTTCCTAAGTACTTCTTTGCATACATTTATTCCCACCATTCCTGATGCTCCAGTAACTCCAATTCTCATTTTTGCTGATATTTTATGAATTTAGAGCTTACTTTGATCTCAATTTCTTCAGCTATATTTTGGAAGAGAAGCCTTGGTATCTTAATCTTATGGTCTTTGAGAGTAATTTTAAATTCTGTATTAATACTTATATAATCTCTTTCAACAGTTTTAGAAATGGGTATTTCTATTTTCTTTGTTACTCCGTGAAGAGTAATTTCTCCTGAGGCATTACTTCCTTCTATTGTCCCTCTAAATATGCATTCAGGATATCTATCTGTTTCGAGGTAACTGTCATTAAAATGCTTTTGCATGAGTTTATTAGGAAATTCAAAAGAAGAAACTGGAATTTTAATTATAAATTCTCCAGACACCATGTCTATTGCACCAACAGATTCCGTATTAAGTGCCTGAATATCTTCAAGGAGAGCGTAGGAGTAAAATTCAATTTTAGAATTTTGAATAATATATCTATTCTCTTGTTCGATAGAAAAGAGTGATAAAATAAAACATATAACTACCATTCTTTAGATTTTTTTCCGCCAGAAAATTCTCTGAGTATGTTAAAGCCGAAAGATATTTCACCATTTCCCCAGCTTTTGTCAGTCTGGAATATAAATCCTTTTTCGTGAAGTGGAGAAGAGTTGGTAAAGTGAAACTGGAAAATATGTCCACCAGCTTCTATATCAACTCCAAAACTAATCGAGTTGTTATTATCTTCAAAAACAGTTTTGTAAGCAAGTGTCCCATCATCTTCATGGATAAGTCTATTATAATACTCTAAACTTAGAGCAACTCTTGGACCTACTAGGTATCTTCCACTAAAACCAATACTTGCAAACATATTTTTTTCGTAGTTATAAAATTCGTGGAATATTAGAGTAGGGGATATTTGGACAGAAAGTTTTCCCATCTTCTTAGCGATTAGAAGTTGATTTACTTGACTAAAACGTTCCATGAAAGGAATTTTTTGTCCATATCTTAAAGTCTCAACAGATGCAGCAATCAAATACTGTAGGGAAAGGGGAGTAGAATTATCTGTAGTTTGCTTTAGAAATGAAAATTTAGAAAATATGTCATACGTTTTATTGTATGAGCTTCTCCCAAATCCTAGCATGACCTTTTCGCTAAGTCCATAGTCAAAGCCAAGTCTTATCTGCGCATTGTCTAATCCAAATATATCATAAAAACCTTCTTCTATAGTACCAAATCTATGTGATATCCTAAATTCTCCAACTCCCTTAGGTATCATCTCAACCGAGTGACCATTTACAATTCTTGTTGAGCTAAAAGTTGATGATATTGGTCTTGATTTTTCAGTAGAGGAATCGAGGATATCTTCAAGAGAACTCTGAGAAAAAACACTTCCTGATATAAATAAAAAAGCTACGATAAATAACCTCATATGTATATATTTACTTTCAATTTAACTAATAATACAGTCATATGGAAGTAAAGGTTTCTATGTCTTATTTAGACGATGAAAAATACAGTGTGAAAAATATTTCTGGTAATGAGCTAGTAGTTGATATGTATGCTAGAGATAAAAAAAAAAATCTATCTCCAATGGAGCTTCTTCTATCAGCGGTAACAACGTGCGCAGCAGTAGAAGTTGTCTCAATGATCAAGAAGAGAAGAAGAGATTTTAAAGACTTAAAGGCAGAGTCATCTGGAGTAAGAGCAGGGTCGCACCCGATGTACTATAAAGAAATTCATGTTAAGTATATTATTTACTCTAAAGATCTTCAGGAAAAGGAGGCAGATAGATTTATAAACCTTGCTTTAAGTAAGTACTGCTCTGTTGGTTCATCAATAAGAAAAGACACTCAAATCGAGCATTCTTTCGAAATAGTTAGATAGACTTTTTAAGGTTTTCAAGTTTGATCATTGCGTCATCTCTCTTCTTTTTCTCGACATCAATAACATTTTTTGGAGCATTATCTATAAAGTTTTTATTTGATAATTTTATCTCTACTGATTTTAGAAATCCTTCTAGGTATTTAATCTGTTTAAGAGTCTCTTCTTTAGAATCTTCAGACTTTTCAATAACTAGACATAAAGTGTCTTTTCCAGATACTATAGTTGGGTAATTACTTGAAATATCTTTAACAATTTCAAGATCCTTTGTTTTAGAAAGTTTTTCAATTAATTTCTTATACTTATTAAAATTAAAATCGGACTTTTTGTTCACTTGAACTTGTACTACGTCTATCTGTCTTAGTTTATTATCAGATTTTATTTTTCTAAGACCAGTAACCATTTCAAAAACTTTTTTAAAATCATTATTAAGACTGATATCAAATTTTTCAGGAGTAGGGTAATCTGAAACCATGATGTAGTTTCTTTTTTTATCTATCTGATTCCAAAGTTCCTCTGTGATAAATGGCATAAATGGATGAAGTGTCTTCAAAATTTTCTCAAGTAATAATATAGTATCTTGATAAGTTTCTTTTGATATACTGCTATCCTTTATAATTTCTAAGTACCAGCTACAGAAATCATCCCATATGAAAGAATACAGAGAAAGTAAGGCATCTGAAATCCTATATTTTGAGAAGTGGTCATCAACCTCTCCCAGAATTTCATTAAAACGTGAATTAATCCACTCCACAGCAAGTGATTGATTTTTTCCTTTATCTGATATTTCTAGTGTTTGAATAAGTCTAAATGCATTCCAAAGTTTATTAGAGAAGTTTCTACCTTGTTCACATAGTTTCTCATCAAATAGGAGATCATTTCCTGCAGGAGCACTGAACAACATTCCTGCTCTTACTCCGTCAGCGCCATATTTTTTCATGAGTTCAATAGGGTCAGGAGAATTCCCTAATGATTTTGACATTTTTCTTCTTTTCTTATCTCTTACTATCCCTGTGAAATATACATTTTTAAATGGCATCTCATCTCTGTACTCATATCCTGCTATAATCATTCTTGCAACCCAGAAAAATATTATTTCTGGTGCCGTTACCAGGTCAGAAGTGGGGTAATAGTATTTAATTTCATCATTTTCTGGATCATTTATTCCATCGAATACAGTGATTGGCCAGAGCCAGCTTGAAAACCAAGTATCTAGTACGTCCTCATCCTGAGTGAGATGATCCATAGTTATGTTTTCATCAATTTCTTTGGCTTTTTTAATTGCCTCCTCCTTCGTTTCAGCTACAACGAATTCGCCTGATGGTAAGTAGTATGCTGGAATCTGGTGTCCCCACCATAGTTGCCTAGATATACACCAGTCATTGATGTTTTCCATCCATGCTCTGTACATGTTTTTAAGTTTTGATGGATGGAATTTAATGTTGTCATTCATCACATTTTCAAGAGCTGGAATTTTAACTTTCTTCATACTTAGGAACCACTGAGTAGATATTTTAGGTTCAACCACAGCATCTGTCCTCTCAGAAAACCCTACTTTATTTCTATGGTTTTCAGTTTTTATTAGTTGACCAGCTTTATCAAGATCTTTAGATATTTGCTTTCTTACTTTGAATCTATCTTCTCCTATGTATAGCTTTCCATTTTTATTAATCTTCCCTTCATCATCAAAAATATCAATTGATTGTAGTTTATGTTTTTCTCCTAGTTTATAGTCATTTTCATCATGAGAGGGAGTTACTTTAAGACACCCTGTTCCAAACTCCATATCTACGTAATCATCTAAAATTATAGGAACTTCTCTCTCAACAAGTGGAACTATTGCTGTTTTACCGTGAAGGTGTGAGAACCTCTTATCGTTAGGGTTTATACACACAGCAGTATCTCCAAGAAGAGTTTCTGGTCTTGTTGTTGCAATAGTTACAGTTTCACTACTATCTTTTATCTTATAATCAATGTAGAAGAGTTGTGAGTCAACTTCTTTATAAATAACTTCGTCATCAGCTAGAGCTGTTTTACCCTCTGGATCCCAGTTCACCATACGAATCCCTCTATATATATCCCCTTTTTCATAAAGGTCAACAAATACTTTTATGACTGACTTTGATAGATCTTCATCCATCGTAAATTTTGTTCTTGACCAATCGCATGAGGCTCCGAGTTTTTTAAGTTGTTCTAGGATTATTCCTCCGTACTTCTCTTTCCACTCCCAGGCATACTTTAGAAATTCATCTCTACTCAGAGATGACTTCTCTATTCCTTTTTCTTTGAGCATTGCAACTACCTTTGCTTCTGTTGCTATTGATGCATGATCTGTACCGGGAACCCAGCACGCTTCTTTACCCTGCATCCTTGCTCTTCTTGTAAGAATATCTTGAATAGAGTTATTTAGCATGTGCCCCATGTGCAGTACTCCAGTAACGTTAGGTGGTGGAATTACTATTGTAAAAGGCTCTTTATTTTTATTTGGTGACGAAGAAAAACACTCACCTTCTAGCCATTTTTCATACCATTTATCTTCTATAGATTGAGGATTATATTTTGAGTCCAGAGACATACGTAAAATTAATAAGTCTAAGCAGCTATTTTAAGCATTGCCTCAATAAATTTGTCGATATCTTCAATAGTTGAGTATAGATTAGGAGAAACTCGTACCCCGCGTATTCCTCTGTCATCATCAATTGGTACAGTGAAGATATTATGATCGTCAAAAAGTCTGTCTGCAAGTTCAGAAGGGTGGAGGTTTTTGACACCTACATTTGCTATTCCATAAGACTGTCCTTGACCAAGAGGTGTATTCAAGATAATATTTTTATTGTCTTTTAGTTCACTTGCCCATCGCATCTGTAAAAATTTAAGTCTTTCAGACTTATCCTTTTTCCCAATTTCTAAATTGAAATCAACGGCAGGGATGATACCATTTTGGTCAGAACAAGGCCTTGTTCCAAGGTGTTCTAGTTTCATAATGTTATCGTCATCATATGCTGTGTCACCATATAGTGGCCATAATCTCTTAGCATTTCCTTTCTTAACATAAAGAAGTCCATTCCCAAGGGGAGCACCAAGCCACTTATGAAGGCTAGAACCATAGTAGTCACACCCAATCTCAGAAACGTCCATATTTACGTGTGAGAACGAATGGGCTCCATCAACTATTGTTTCAATTCCCATCTCTCTAGCTTTATTACAAACTTCTTTAACTGGGAATACTTGACCATTTAGAAAGACCATGTGAGAGATAAGAATAACCTTTGTTTTATTGTTTATAGCTCCAATAACTTTATCAACAATTTCTTGTTGACTTTTTGGGTGTATAGGAACATCTACTATTCTTATTTTTGTGCCAAATCTTCTTTCTCTCATATCTAGGGCTTGAATTATATTTGGATATTCTAGGTTTGTTCTTAATATTTCGTCTCCTTTATCAAGTTTTATGCCTTGAATAATGATATTCATAGATTCTGTTGTATTTCTTGTGAGTATGAGTTCATCAGTTTGTATTCCTGCATAATCAGCAAGCTTTTTTCTAACTTTTTCTCGCATTTCTGTCTGGCGAGTTCTCATATAGTATGATGGAGATTCGTTTATTTCATTAACAAAGTTTACCCAGTAGTCTTTGACGCTCTCAGGGGAAGGGCTAAAGTATCCAGACTCAAGATTGATGAAATTAACATTTTGATGGTACATATCAGCAACCTTTTTCCAGTAGTTTTCATCTTTATTTAAATCTTTAAGATCAATTTTATTTGTTTTATTGCTCATTGAGAATAATGGAAATAAGCTTCCAGCTGCTATTGACTTATGAATAAAATCTCTTCTTGATACAGACATATTTACAATTTATTAAAAAAAAAAGGCTAACAAAATGTTAGCCTTTAATTTTAACTATAAAATTTGAATAATCTACTCAACTGTTACCGGGAAACCAGGTCCAGGGAAACTGGCAGGGTTACCATGTGGTACAGTCGCTCCAAATTTTTCATTGATTGCATCAATAAACTTATTTGCAATGAGACTATATCCTCTAGCATTTGGATGAATAGCATCTGTTGAAAACATACCGGTTGGTGGAGCAAAGTCATAAGTAATAACAGAATTGTTTACTACGAATGGGCTAGCACCTCCATATGTTTGAAAGAATCCATCAAAATTAGCAAG
>MDSZ01066546.1_pt1 | contig 11980 bp, 10 predicted proteins | sample 811201 | NCBI WGS metagenome assembly MDSZ01 (sample SAMN05326647, study PRJNA326480) | marine metagenome | isolation source: seawater | place: Indian Ocean: North | collected 2010 | reverse complement strand
GGGGTGGTTCATCGCCAGGTCAGCGAGGACCTTGCGGTTGAGTTCGATGCCCGACTTGGACAACTTGCCCATGAACACGCTGTAGGACATGCCGTGTTGGCGTGCACCTGCGTTGATGCGTTGGATCCAAAGGCTGCGGAACTGACGCTTGCGGAGCTTTCGTCCGACGTATGCGTATTGAAGTCCTTTCTCGACCGCGTTCTTCGCGACCGTCCAGACATTTTTGCGGGCACCGTAGTACCCTTTGGCCATTTTCAGGACCTTCTTCCGGCGTGCTCGTGACGCCACTGCGTTTGTTGCTCTTGGCATTTTCTTGTTCTTTTTTGGTGGTTGGCGTTGACGGAGTCAAACTTGGAGAGCCAAACACCGGGTGAAACAAACCAGTGTCTTTGTGTGGGTCAATCAGACCAACAACTGACGCTTGATGTTGGGCACGTCCGCCTTGTCGACGGTGGTTGCGTGCGTGAGGTTACGCTTCTGCTTGGTGCCTTTCTTGGTCAAGATGTGACTCTTGAAGGCGTGCTTGCGCTTGATTTTGCCAGTTCCAGTCAGCTTGAAACGCTTCTTGGCGCTGGATTTTGTTTTCATCTTCGGCATGGCCTCGGAATTGAGTTATGGTGGGTTATTTCTTCTTCGGATTGAACATGACAGTCATGCGCTTGCCTTCGAGCTTGGGCATCTGCTCCAAGGCCCCCAAGTCTTCCAGTTCTTGAGCAAACTTCAAGAGGAGGATTTCTCCGCGCTCTTTGAAGACGATCGTCCGGCCCCGAAAGAACACATAGGCTTTCACCTTGGCTCCTTCTTCCAAAAACTTGCGGGCGTGCTTGAGCTTGAACTGGAAGTCATGGTCGTCGGTGTTGGGACCAAAGCGAATCTCCTTGATCGCCACCTTCGACTGGTTGGCCTTGAGCTCTTTCTGTTTCTTCTTCTGCGCGTAGAGGAATTTCCGGTAGTCGATGATGCGACACACGGGCGGATCTGCCTTGGGGCTGATCTCCACCAAATCGAGTTCGAGTTCCTTCGCTTGGGCAAGTGCTGCCGGGGTTTTCACGATGGCCGGCTCGACGTTGTCGCCCACAAGGCGAACGGTGTCGACCGTGATATTCTCGTTGATCCGGTGTGGATCTTCCTTGATGACCCTGCCGCGAAAGCCGGTCCTTCTTCTGCGTATTGCGATGACTGTGGTGTTTAGTTATTCTTCAATGTTGTTCGCCAGCATTTCCGCCACCTCTCCCTGAATTCTCTGGGCGAAGGCTTCGATGCTGACACTTCCCAGGTCCCCTTCACCTTGCTTGCGCACGGAGACAGTTCCTTCGGAAGCCTCGCTTTCGCCAACGATCAGCATGTAAGGCACTTTGTCAAGTTCCGCTTCACGGATTTTCTTGCCGACCTTCTCTGACCGCGCGTCTACGAGGGCGCGAATATCGCTATTTTCCAGCACTTTCGAAAGATTTTCAGCGTATTCGTTGAATCGGTCGCTGATCGGAAGGATGCGTGCCTGCTCCGGAGTGAGCCACAACGGGAACTTTCCGGCGCAGTGCTCGATCAGAATCGCCACGAACCGTTCCATCGATCCAAAAGGTGCCCGGTGGATCATCACAGGGCGGTGCTTGCCGTTGTCTGCCCCCGTGTATTCGAGCTCAAACCGTTCAGGCAAGTTGTAGTCGATCTGGACCGTGCCCAACTGCCAACGGCGGCCGATGGCGTCGCGCACCATGAAATCCAGTTTGGGCCCGTAGAAGGCCGCCTCGCCCAGCTCCACCACGGTTTCCAACCCTTTCTCTTCCGCCACTTCCTGAATGGCACGCTCGGCCTTGTCCCAATTTTCCTTCTCGCCGATGTATTTCTCCGGCTTGTTGGGGTCGCGCAGGCTGACCTGCGCCACGAAGTTTTGGAAGTCAAGCGTCTTGAAGATGTACAGGACCAAGTCGATGACCTTTCCCACTTCTTCCTTCACCTGGTCGGGTGTGCAGAAAATGTGTGCGTCGTCTTGGGTGAAGCCGCGCACGCGGGTCAAGCCATGAAGCTCCCCGCTTTGCTCGTAACGGTACACGGTACCAAACTCCGCCAAACGCACCGGCAAGTCGCGGTACGAACGTGGACGTGCCTTGAAGATTTCACAGTGGTGAGGGCAGTTCATGGGCTTGAGCAAGTACTCCTCCCCTTCTGCCGGCGTGTGGATCGGCTGGAAGCTGTCCTCGCCGTACTTGGCGTAGTGGCCCGACGTCACGTAAAGGTCCTTGTTTCCGATGTGCGGGGTGATCACAGGCTCGTACCCCGATTTCCGTTGGGCTTCCTTGAGGAAATTCTCAAGACGCATGCGCAAGTCGGCCCCCTTGGGCAGCCACAAAGGCAAGCCCTGCCCCACTTTTTCAGAGAAGTGGAACAAATCGAGTTCCTTGCCAAGCTTGCGGTGGTCGCGGGCCTTGGCCTGCTCCAAAAGCTCCAAGTGCTCTTTCAGTTCGCTCTTTTTGGTGAACGTCACACCGTACACCCGCGTCAATTGCTTCTGGGTTTCGTCGCCCTTCCAGTAGGCGCCCGCGATGGCCATGATTTTGGCCGCCTTGACGAGGCCTGTGTGCGGGATGTGCGGCCCCCGGCAGAGGTCGGTGAATCCGCCTTGGGTGTAGAACGTGATGGTCCCGTCTTCGAGGCCCTCCAGCAAGTCGAGTTTGTACTCGTCTCCCTTCTCTGTGAAGTAAGCCAACGCTTCCACCTTCGACATGTCCTTCCGGACGAAGGAGTTCTTGGCCTTGGCCAATTCCATCATTTTCTGCTCGACCGCGGGGATGTCCTTGTCGGTGAAGGTGTGCTCCCCGAAGTCCACGTCGTAATAAAAGCCATTCTCCACGGGAGGACCGACCCAAAACTTGATGCCTGGATAGAGGGATTCCAAGGCTTCTGCCATGAGGTGGGCTGAGCTGTGCCATAGGGTGTTCATGCCCTCCTCGTCACGCGAGGTCAACAGCTTCAGTGCGCAATCGCCGGTCAAGGGCCGCTGCGGGTCCCACACTTCGCCGTCCACTTCGGCCGCGAGCACGTTTCGGGCCAAGCCTTCGCTGATGGACATGGCCACGTCCAAGGAAGTGGTCCCTTCTGAAACTTGTTTGACTGTGCCGTCCGGCAGGGTGATTGCAATCATAGGTGCGTCTTGAGGCCCCCAAAGATAAGCGGTTCAGACCACTGGAATCCTCAAGCCGACAGGCGCTTGAGGTGCCATGTGATTTCCGCCGACGCCACCACTTCGTTGTCGGCGTTTTTGACTTGCGCCTTGAGCACAAATGCCCCCCTTCCCTCTTTGTCGAGCTGGGCCAAAATGTCCGCCAAGTGCTGGCTGTCCAACTTGGCGACGGCCGTGCATGCCGACTGGGCCCTTCTGGGGTACGTGATGTTCATGTTGGCCATCACCAGACGCACCCGCTGGTGCTCCATCGCATTGAGAAAACACAACCCAGACGCGTACTCTGCGGCCGTGGCCAAGGCGCAGGCGTGCATGGTGCCCACGTGGTTCAGGTTGCGGCGACGCCAGGGCAACAACACCTTGCACTGATCGGCGGACAAATCCACCACGCGAATGCGGTGAGGCCGGTTGAATGGCACCACCTCCTGCATCAATCGGCTGAACATCGTCAGCCGACCCGACCGGGCCGACTGCAGGGCGCGTTGGAAAAGCGCCCCCGTCTTCACGCCTTGGCCAATTGCACGTCGCCCAGAAGCGCCTCGGGATGGGATTGCGCGCCGGCCTCTTTCATGGTCAATCGGTCGAAATCCTTCGTCGCGGACTCGCTCCACGCCAGCTTGCTCAGCGGCAAGTCCTCGCTCACTTCAGTGGTGTCGAAGCACTCCAGGATGCCGGCGATGTCAGGCCTGAAGTAATTGGGCCCCTTCATCACCTTGCCATCTTCCCTTAGAATGGGTTGGCCGTCGGCCCCGAGCTTGGACATGTTGCTGGACTGAATCTCTTGAAACACCTTCACAATCACGTCTTGCATGCCGTGGCGCATCATGGTTCCTGCGAGGATGTACAACTGGTCACCCAGCGCATCCGCAACTTCCACCATGTCACCTGCACACGCCGCCTCCAAGTATTCGTCGTTCTCCTCCGCCATCAACCGGTGGCGAAGCTCAGCTTCCTCAGGGGTCAAGTCCGCATGGGGCTTGGACGCGTTGGGGATGCGGAAGGCGTCGTGGAATTGGGCCACGTTTTGGAGGATGTCTGAAAGAAGCATGGGGACCAAAATGCCCCAGACCTCACCTCTCCACCAAGGCGACCTTCGAAAGGTTTCCCACGCGCTATTCACACAATTTTGAGAACCCCTTTACCCATCCGCGCACGCCTCCGATATCTTCGCAAGTCATGGAATTGATGGAACCTCAAGAGGCCGCCGGAACTGGAGCGCCAGACATCCAAGCCTTGAACGCGCACATCGCGGCCAAGAGCCAGTTTGTGGAGTTGATTCGTGCCGAAATGGGCCGCACCATTGTGGGGCAATCGGGCATGGTGGACCGCTTGTTGATTGGCCTTCTCGCCAACGGCCACGTGCTCCTTGAAGGGGTGCCTGGCCTGGCCAAAACCCTGGCCATCAAAAGCTTGAGCGACACGGTCGCCGGCGATTTCTCGCGGGTCCAATTCACCCCGGACTTGCTGCCTGCAGACGTGGTCGGCACCTTGGTGTACAACCAGCAGGACCAGCAGTTCTCCGTGAAGAAGGGTCCCGTGTTTGCCAATTTCGTGCTGGCCGACGAGATCAACCGGGCCCCGGCCAAGGTCCAGAGTGCCCTGTTGGAGGCCATGCAGGAACGGCAGGTGACCATCGGTGGAGAAACCCACCCGTTGCCAGAACCGTTTTTGGTGCTGGCCACCCAAAACCCCGTGGAGCAAGAGGGGACGTACCCCCTGCCGGAAGCGCAAGTGGACCGCTTCTTGCTGAAGGTGGTCATCGGGTACCCCACCAAAGACGAAGAACGTCAAATCGTGCGCGCCAACCTTCAGGAATCGGGGCTGCCCAAGCCTCAGAAGGTGGTGAGCCAGCAAGACATCGTGGAGGCACGCAAGCTGGTGCGCTCCATTTACATGGACGAAAAGATTGAGCGCTACATCGTGGACCTCGTCTTCGCGACGAGGAACCCCGAGGACTGTGGGTTGGGCCATCTGAAAAACCTCATCGCCTTTGGCGCTTCGCCGCGGGCGAGCATCGGCCTGGGCATGGCCTCCAAGGCCCACGCGTTCTTGAAGCACCGTGGATTTGTGACGCCAGAAGACGTCCGGGCGGTGGCCATGGACGTGATGCGCCACCGCATTGGCGTGACGTTTGAAGCCGAGGCGGAAAACATCACGTCCGCCCAAATCCTGACCGAGTTGATGGTCCACGTCGAGGTCCCCTGATTCTTGCCCAGCCATGGAGGCGTCTGAATTGCTGAAAAAGGTGCAGCAGGTGGAAATCGCCACCCGCGGCTTGAGCGATCGCATTTTCGCGGGCGAGTACAAAAGTGCGTTCAAGGGACGCGGCATGGCCTTCAGCGAAAACCGCGAGTACCAGGCTGGCGACGAAGTTCGAACCATCGATTGGAACGTGACCGCCCGAACGGGGTCACCGCACGTCAAAGTGTTCGAGGAGGAACGCGAACTCACGGTGTTCCTGCTCGTGGACCTCAGTGGCTCCATTCAAGGCGGCACCCAGCAACGCACAAAGCAAGAGTTGGTGACGGAGTTGTCCGCCATTTTGGCCTTCAGCGCCATGGGAAACAACGACAAGGTGGGCGCCGTGCTGTTCACCGATCGGGTCGAGAAATTCATCCCGCCGGGCAAAGGCCGAACCCACGCCCTTCGCATCGTGCGTGAAATCCTGGATTGCACCCCTCAGGGAAAGGGCAGCGACCTGGTCAAAGCGCTCGGGCATTTTTCCACCGCCATGCGCAAACGCACCATTGCGTTCCTCTTGTCGGATTTCAAAGATTTGGAGTCCGGCGACGATTTGGAAACCTCATTGAAACGAACTGGACGTCGGCACGACCTGGTGGCCATTCAATTGGACGACCCGCTGAACCGCGAACTGCCAGCCATGGGCTGGATGAAGTTGGTCCACCCTGAAACTGGCCAGAGCTCCTGGATGAACACCTCTTCCCGACGGGCACAACGGGCGTGGTCTGCACAAAGTGAATCGCACCGAAACCAAGTTGCAACCGTCATGGCGCGTGCCGGCATCGACCACACCTGCATCTCGACCGACGAGACGTTGGTTCCACCTCTGATGAAATTGTTCCATGGCCGGGCTTGACTCCCACAGAAGTTGCGCCGCCCTCTGGGTGTGTGGCATGATTGTCCTGCCCTTCCAGGGTTGGAGTCAAGTGTCTTTGCAGCCAGACACGACGGCACTGCGGTGGGGAGAGCGCGTTCAACTGACCGCCAATTGGCTCCTGACCCTCGACGAACTGAACGCGGGTGTGGCCGACAGCGCCGCCTGGCCCGCCTGGACAGACACCACTGCGGGAGGCTTGGAAGTGCTCGCCGAAAGCAGCCTCGACACCTTGCCCTCTCCGGCAGGCGCCTCGGGCGACGTGGTGCTGCAAAAAGCCTGGCTGGTGACAAGCTGGGATTCTGGTTTTGTGGTTGTGCCGCCCGTGGCCTTCGGGCCGCACATGACCCAACCTTTCATGTTGGAGGTGGTCACCCCAGATTTGCAACAGGAGGCCCAGCCCAGGCCGGCGCAAGGCATTGTGGTGTTCGAATGGACCTTGTGGGAACAGCTTGTGCGCACTTGGCCTTGGTGGGCCGGAGCGCTGCTCGTCCTTGCACTGGCGTTCGTCGCATGGAAGTGGGGATGGCGGCGGGACGGGGCCTCAAATGGGGAAGCCGCCCGCGAGGAGGACGTCGTTCCTGCCCGTCCGCCCCATGAGGTCGCGCTGGAAGCGTTGGATCGGTTGATCGACGAGAAAGCCTGGCAGCGCGGCGAAGCCAAAGAAGTCCAGGCCGAAGCTTCGCTGGTCATTCGCCGCTACCTCGAAGGCCAGTTTGACATGCGGGCGGCGGAAAAAACCACAGATGAAGTGGTGGCCATGTTGGGTTCTTCTCGGGTGCCTTCAGCCTGGCACGAACGCCTTACACGGGCCCTCGGCCAGGCGGACATGGTCAAGTTTGCGAAAGGAGAACTCCCTGATTTGACGCACCTCAGCACCTTGGAAGCCTACCGCGACTTCGTCCTTGAAACCCAACCCAGCCATGACGATGCGTGACGCCCGTTGGCAGCCCCTGGTGGCAAGGACGATTCCGCACGCCGTCGCCCTGCTTGGCGTGGCCATGGCATGGGGCGTTGAACGCGAGGGCGTGACATGCGCAGAAGCGTGGGGGTGGTTCGGACTCGCCATCCTGGCCCTTCATTTGGTGCTGGTGTTCTGGCCAAGCGGACCCTACACCACCCAGGGCATGTGGTGGTCGCCCTCCGACTTGCACAAGGCCGAAGCTCCCATTTGGACCCTTCGCGACGGGCTGGTTGGGGTGTGGTTGGAAGTGCCTCGGGGTCTCCGCACCTTGGGACTTGCGGCCTTGAGCGTGGCGTTGTTTAGGCCACAAACGGCCTCCACCGTCGAGAACATGACCCGCGAAGGCATCGACATGGTGCTTGCCATGGACCTCAGTGGGTCCATGCTGTCCAAGGACTTCAAGCCCAACCGTCTGGAGAGCGCCAAGGAAGTGGCCATGGAGTTCGTCGACAGCCGTCCATTTGACCGCATCGGTGTGGTGGCCTACGAGGGCGAGGCGTTCACCTCGGTGCCCATCACCACAGACTACATTGTCGTGAAGAACGGCCTGGACCAATTGAACACAGGTCAACTCCAGGGAGGCACCGCCATCGGCACCGGCCTGGCCACGGCCGTCAACCGGTTGAAGGGGTCAGAAGCGGAGAGCAAGGTCGTGGTGTTGCTGACCGACGGCGAGAACAACGCAGGTCAAATCGAGCCCCGAGATGCAGCCCAACTGGCGGAATTGAATGGCATTCGGGTGTACACCATTGGGGTGGGCACCATCGGCAAGGCCAAGAGCCCGGTGGCGATTTTACCCAACGGAAACTACAAGTACGATTGGGTGGACGTGAGGATTGACGAAGCCACGCTGCAGGAGATTGCGACCGCAACTGGGGGACGCTACTTCCGCGCCACCAATGAAGACAAGCTGGAAGAGATCTACCAGGAAATCGACGCCTTGGAGCGCACCCAATTCAACGTGCTTCGGTACCAACGAAAAACAGAAGCCAGCGGCGCCTGGGTGCTGCTTGCCATGGTGGCGCTCGCCCTGGAGTTTGTCCTGAAATCCACACTCTTGAAATCGGCCAACGCATGACCCCTCAAGAACATCCCTCGTTGCGTCCCGTGCTCGGCTTGGTGCTGTTTCTGGAAGCCGTCTTGTGGCTGGGGTTGGCTGCGTCTTGGATTGCCGCCCAGGCTGCGGTGCCGAGCCTGACCCTCCACCGCCAAGAACAATGGCCGGTGTTGGTGGCAACCGCCCTGGCGACGCTGTTGGCCTTGTCGCACTTTCACTGGCGACACAAGACCATCTGTCGGTTTTCGGATGCCGCGCGTCTGGATTCGGTGCTGCCTCCTTACGGGGTGTTCCGTCAAGCCTGGAAATTCCTGCTTTGGCGCTGGGCCTTGGCGGCCTTGGTGGTGGGTTGGCTCGACCCCAAAATGGGCAGCCGCCTGGAAGAAGTGGAATCCGAGGGCATCGACATGATGGTGGCCTTGGACGTCAGCAACAGCATGATGGCAGAGGATGTCGGCATGCCCAGGCTCGACCTGGCTTCCCGCACCGTGGAGCGCCTGATGGCCCAAACTGCGGGCGACCGGATTGGGTTGGTTGTCTTCGCAGGAGAGTCGTACGTCCAATGTCCACTGACCACCGACGTGGCCGCCGTCAAGCTCTTCCTGGAATCTGTGAGTCCTGGCATGGTGGCCACCCAGGGCACCGCCGTCGGCTCGGCCGTCCGGACCTGCTGGACCGGATTCGACGAGCATTCCGAGGCGGCACGCACTGTGGTGGTCCTGACAGACGGCGAAAACCACGAAGACGACGTGGTTTCGGCTGCCGCAGAAGTGGCTCAGGAAGGGGGCAATGTCCATTTCTTGGGATTGGCCACGTTGGAAGGTGCGCCCATCCCGGCCTTCGACGTCAGAGGCAACCCTTCCGGATTTCGGACAGACCGCCAAGGCAACGCCGTGGTGTCGAAGCTGGACGAGGCGACTTTGATCGAAGCTGCCCAAGCAGGCCAAGGCACATACACCCGCGCGGGGACCGGATTTGTGGACCTCAATCCCTTGATTCAATTCAAAAACGACCTGACCACCGCCCGTGTCGCCGCGGTCAGCTTTGTGGATTTCGAACACCAACTCATGCCCTTCCTGATCCTTGCCGCTTTCTTGTTGCTGCTTGAATCACTGGTGCCCAGCGCGGTCTTCCGCCGCAAACGCTGGGCGAAGGCTGGCATGCTGGTCCTCCTGGGGTCAGGCATGGGGATGACCGCCCAAGCCCAAACCGACGTCAAGGAACATCTGGTGGCCGGCTCAGAAGCTTTCGCAGCGGGCGATGCCGACGCTGCATTGTCCTCGTTTGGCGAGGCCACACAAGACGAAGACATGGGTGACGTGGCGTTGTACAACCAAGGGTGCGCCCACATGCAAGCCGAGGACTGGGCCTCAGCAAAGGCGACGTTTGACAAGGCGGCCAAGCAACTGCAAGGCAAGGGATTGGAGGAATTCGCACACTACAACTCCAGCGTCAGCGCCCTGCTGGAAGGAGATGCGAAGGAGGCCATCGAACGCGCCAAACAAACCTTGAGGCTCAACCCCAACAACGACAACGCGCGGCACAATTTGGCCTTGGCGCAGCGGATGCAGCAGCAGCAGCAGCAGCAGCAGCAGCAGCAGCAGCAGCAGCAGCAGCAAGACCAGCAGGAGCAAAATCAGGACCAAGAGCAGCAGGAACAGGAGGAGCAAGACCAGGAACAGCAGGATGGCGGAGAAGGTGAGGGCGACGACAGTCGAGACAACCCAGACGAGCAAGACGGGAATTCAGACAACCAAGAAGGCGAGAACCAAGAAGAGCCATCTCAGCCTCAAGAAGGACAAGAAGGCGACGGGCCGAAGGAGGAGCCACGAGAAGGCCAAATCAGCCGTGCGGACATGGAGCGAATTTTGGAAAGTTTGGAGCGACAGGAACAAGAAGTCCAAGCGAAATTGCGCCAGGCCAAAGCGCAGCAAGGCCAAGGCAAATCAAGGACCATTGAAAAAGATTGGTGACATCCCCCCTTCAAACGCCCTGCGTGGTTGGTTGTGGTCGCTGCTGTTCCTGGCGGGCCTCGCTGCCCCTGCGCACGCCCAGCGCGACGATGCGCGGGTGGAACTGACCGTCAACGCCACGGACGTGAAGTCGGGCGACATGCTGCGACTCTCGCTGACGTTTGTGAATTGCAAAGTCCGGAACATCGACCCTCCTGATGTAAAGGGGCTTGAATTCCGCATGGGGCCCAGCACGTCCAACAGCACGTCTTGGGTGAACGGGGTGACCACCTCTGAGCAACGCTACACGTACAATTACAAAGTCGTCGGATCCGGAGAGATTTCCATTCCTGCCCAGACTTGGAAGACGAGCGAGGGGCCGCTGAAAAGCAACCCCGTCCGGTTGTTTGCTTCGGGCCGCGACCAACCATCCCGGGCCAAAAGCCGCAGCGGCCAGACCCGGCGTCAACCCGCCCGAGACTTGGTCACAGCCATTGAGCCCAGCAAGCGCACCCTGTACCTCGGAGAACCGGTCGTGCTGAACTACAAGATTTACAACCGGTACAACAACCTGGACGTTCGCAATTACGACATCCCAGAACTTGATGGCTTTTGGAAGGAAACCGTGGACATGCCGGAAGCGCGCTGGGAACCCCAGCTCATCAACGGAAAGCGTTACAACGTCGCCACGGTTCGGAAAATCGTGGCCTTCCCGCAACAAACCGGAACGTTTGAATTGAAGGACTTCGACCTCGTGGGGTACATGCGGGTCAATTTCTTCGAGGGTCGTGAACTCACCGCGACATGCGAGCCCGTGACGCTGGAAGTGTTGCCGTTGCCAGAAGCGGCACCTGCCAATTCACTGGGCACCTTCGCGGAATTGTCCGTGACCCAAAAGGCGTCCCTCGACAGCCTCAACACCAACGAAGCGGTCACCGTGGAGGTCACGTACCGCGGACGCGGGAACCTGAAATTTGTCCAAGAACCTGAACTGGTTTGGCCTGCAGAATTTGAGGTGTTCGACGCCGAGGTGGAAGACCAAATCAACGTCACCGCCCAAGGCGAACGGGGCAGCCGCACGTTCAAGTTCGTTGCCATCCCTCGCGCGCCTGGCACCTACACCCTTCCTGGATTGGAAGCCACCTACTTCAATCCGTTGCGGGCAAAGCACATGACCAGCCGCGCCCCTTCCCTCACGCTGAAGGTGAATGCAGGAGAAGCCAGCTCTGGAGGGGTGTCGTTCAACCACCAACAGGACATCCAGGTGTTGAACCAAGACATCCGCCACATTGAATTGGAGCCCTCTCGGTTTTTGCCCCGTGGCACTTGGGCTTGGAAGATGTGGGTTCTTGTTTTGCTCTTCATGGCTGGACCGATCACGTATGGCGTGGCTGCTCGGCGTCGCACAACGCAAGCGAGCGAGGCACAAGACCGGCTTGGCACACGCCACAAACGCGCGCTGAGGACGCTGAACGCCCAATTGAAGCAAGGGCAATCGGCAGAGGAGATCGGCGAAGCCATGGAGCAATACCTCATGGCCAAATTGAAGTGGGAACGCTCTGCCTTGACCCGCGAAGCGGTCCACGCCACCCTAAGCAACAAGTTGCCTGCCCTGGCGGCAGAATGGGACGCCCTTTGGTCGGCTCTGGAAATGGAGCGCTACGGCTCAAGCGCCACCCAGACCGACGACTTGACAGAAACCTTGAGGTCT
>MDSZ01155377.1_pt1 | contig 11981 bp, 9 predicted proteins | sample 811201 | NCBI WGS metagenome assembly MDSZ01 (sample SAMN05326647, study PRJNA326480) | marine metagenome | isolation source: seawater | place: Indian Ocean: North | collected 2010 | reverse complement strand
TACACATTCCCAGTATCAATCGCGCGTGTACATCAAAGCAAGAGGAGTAGAGTTACATCGCGAACTCTATCTTGTTGTGCCCTCGATTGACTCTTTCCTTAGTTGAAGTGATATCAAAGCTTTACTTAGGTAGTACGTAGGAGTATTTACTTATACCTTTCTGTTATTTAAGGTCGGTCTCGAGACAAAAGAAACAGAGTTCACATTTCATCACACACATCGCGCGCTTTGCTTGTTGTCGAGACTCATAATGACGAGAGGAGGAAAAGCAGCAGCGGCTTTGCTTCGCAAAAGCGGCTTTAAAAGCGGGTGGTGCGTGCAAGCACACCAACACCAATACCACAGGTGTTGTTTTTCGACGAAGATCCCATTACGATTCCCCAACGTGGTGGTAATGTCGTCGGGAGGAGACGCGATGATGACGACGACGACGACGACTTTGACGACGCGAAAACGGGAGTATTATTCGCAACAAAAGGAAGGAAGAACGTGGTGGTGCGAGAGAGGCTTCGCGAGCGCGAGCGCGGATGCGGTGAAAAGCGGAGACGATGGTGATGATGACGGTGACGACGACGATTCAGTGGGCGATTCAGACGACGGAGAAGAAGGGGAGGGGAAGAGGCGCAAAGGCAAAGCTGGCGGAGGACCAACGAAAGGAGGAGGAGGAGGAGGAGGAGGAGGAGGAGGAGGAGACAAACACCGCGCCGCCGAAGGAACAACATTGGGGTCGTCGTCGTCGTCATCGCCGAGTATTAAATCGAAGAAAACGAGCGATTTGGAACCGATAACGTTACAATCGTTAACGGAAGACTTATCGTTCGGCGCGGGCGTAGAAGCGGACGACTTGACGCCGACGAAAGTGGTGAAACTTTTGGACGATTACATCGTCGGGCAAAACGCGGCGAAAAGAGCCGTGGCGGTCGCGTTGAGGAATCGATGGCGACGACATCGGTGCCCGGAAGATTTGAGAGACGAAATCGTTCCCAAGAATATTTTGATGATTGGCCCGACCGGGTGCGGGAAGACGGAAATCGCGAGACGGTTGGCGAAGATCACGGAGTCGCCGTTCGTGAAAGTCGAGGCGACGAAGTTTACGGAGGTTGGGTTTCACGGTCGCGATGTGGATCAGATCATTCGAGATTTGATGGATAACGCGATTACCTTGACGAAAACAAAACTGAAGCAACGGTTTAAATCGAGAGTGGCGGAGATGATCGAGAATAAGATTTTGGATTTCGTGTGCGGCGAGAGCGCGTCGGAGGAAACGAGGGAGGCGTTTCGAGCCTTGTATCGCGAAGGCGCTCTGGACAATCGGTTGATTGAAGTGGAAATACCAGAAGGTACCGGTGGGAATTCTGATGGCGTTCGGTTTGACCCCACGTCTGGTCCGCTACCGATCCACGAGTTAGTTATTAAAGTCGACAGGATGTTTTCCAAGAAAGGCAGCCCGGGTGGTTCCCATCCATCCATGAACAAGAGAAAAATGACCGTCCGCGAGTGTAAGCCAGTCATCGAAGAAGCCGAGTTCGATAAACTGTTAACCCAAGAAGCTATCGCGAAAGAAGCGGTGATGGCGGTCGAGTCCGACGGGATTGTTTTCATCGACGAAATTGATAAGATTGTTTCCAGTTCGGATACTCGACACGGCGCCGATGCCTCTTCCGAAGGCGTGCAGCGGGATTTACTTCCAATCATCGAAGGATCAGTGATTTCTACGAAATATGGGAACGTTTCCACCGACCACATTTTATTCATCGCTTCAGGTGCATTCAGCCAAAACAAGCCGAGCGATATGTTGGCGGAGTTACAAGGTCGATTACCCATTCGTGTCGAATTGAAAGGTTTAACCAAGGACGATTTACATCGGATTTTAACCGAACCGAAAGCGAACATTTTGAGACAACAAAGAGCCTTGATGGAAACGGAAGACATAAACTTAGAGTTTACCAAAGACGCTATCTTAAGAATGGCGGAGTTGTCGGAGGAAATCAACTCGAACGTCGATAACATCGGCGCTCGAAGGTTGCACGCCATCGTCGAACGAATATGTGAAAAGATTAGCTTCGACGCCCCGGAGGAGGCGAGGAAGCACAAAGAAAAAGGATTAGAAGGTAGGTGTGCAGTAAAGATTGATGCGAACGAGGTGGAAGAGGCTATTGGAGATTTGCTCAAAAAGAAAGACTTAGCGAGGTTTGTTTTATAAATAAAGGTATTATTACACACGATTCGTTTACGCGCTTTGTGGTGGTCTTCTTCTTAGTATATGTTACATTACCAGGTATTACCTGGTACCTATTTCTAGTGGTATGTATTTTTACAAATATTAATCGCGAACGGGTTGTTCCTCCTCCTCCTGTTTCGGAGGCTCTCGATCATCTGCGTTCTCCTCTAACAAACTTCTGGGGACACTCATTCTAAACATCGGCACGAAATTCGGATCGTACTTCTTCCCGCGTCTCAAATGCATCGCGATTTGCGCCTTTTCAACCTCCTTCCGTTCTCTCAAGTAATAAAACTGATGCGCGATATCTTGCACTTGCGGCACACCATTTTTATATTCCGAGTGCTTCGACACGTCCTCCTCTGCGTGCGCTTTTTCGTACGAAGAAAAAAAGAGCTCGTACACGTCGAAGAGCTTATTCCCGATATCCGTGTAGGAGTGCCCTTCGAAGCAGTTGAACATAACTTTAAAGACTTTCGTGATTGAAAATCTCGTCTTCGCGTCGTGCCTGTCCCGTCCAAAACCACCTCTTCTGCACACTTCCGCGTAGAAAGTTAACAAATCGAACGGTTTCCCAGACCGCGAGATGAGTCGGTCGAGTTTACTGTCGCGCCGCGAGCGAGAGAGCGAGCGAAAGAGAGAGAGAGAGAGAGAGAGAGAGAGAGAGAGAGAGAGGAACACGCGGTCAGCTCACGTGTACACGCGCCGATCATGGTGACCACATAAAACCACCATTCGTCGTCGTCGTCCTCGAAAAAGACGAGCGATAAAAACTTGCGTCACGAAAACGCCGCCAAAGGCAAAACGAAGACCGCCGCGCGAGAGAGAATACGCACTCCCACAAGGATTCGTAATCGAACTCCCCTCTGTTTTCGTGAAATTTGAAAAAATCGTACGCGAACTCCTGCGCCGTGCACGCGGTTAAGCTCGGTCTCTTCCATTCCGTCCTTCCTAAAAGCGCCGCGTCTTCTTCTGTAATAAAAATCTCCGGTCCTAAGTGCGTCTTTGCCGTCACCTCATCGTTGCCGCACCGGTGCGTCCTGCACTTTTCGATCGCGACGCGCTTCGCCTCTTTGAAGTATCTTTGCTGCGTCTCTTCGGGGGCATCTTTCAAGCCGTCCGGTAAAGGCGCGACGGGGAGCTGTCCTCCTCCTCCTCCTCCTCCTCCTCCTCCTCCTCCATCGGCCGTGTCCGTTATAGGTGTTCCCATTCGTCGTCTCTCTCTCTTTCTGTGTCGCTTTCTCGCGAAGGAGTAGTGTGCACTCTAATAATGCGGTGTTTTTGAGACCTTTTTTTCCAATTTGGAAGAAAATGTTTCGAAAGAGGACTCATAAAAAAGAGCGCTTTTTTCCGCTTTGCGAGACACCTCGCTCGAGCCACCTTTGCGGAAGAGAGAGAGAGAGAAGAAAGGTCGACGACGTCACACAACAACAACAACAACAACAACAACAGCATCATCATCATCATCATCCCGCGAGCGCAGCAGCAGTAACGTCGTCGTCGTTTTGTCGTCGTCCGTCTCGGAAGAGAGAAGAAAGAAATGAGTTCGTACTTTGGATCGATCGGATCGCTCTTCCAATCCGGTCCGAAGCTGTCGCACGACATCTTGGACGAAACCACCGACGCCGTCGCGAGACCGTTTGGACCGTGGAAAACGTTCGACGGGAAGTCGCAGGAAACCGGCGAGATGGTGACGATATTCACGTGCAAAATCAAAGATAAAGAGAAAGAACGCGGGACGCTGGAACTGGCGCGAAACGGCGCGAAACGATTGAAACTGTGCAAACACCCGAACGTGGTGCAAGTGAAAGAAACGCTGGAGATCGAAAATGGGAACGAGATTACCATTCACGTGGTGACGGTGCGTTGTTTGCGTCGTCTCTTCGCTCGTCGTCGTCTTTTTTTTGGGGGGCACACACCACCAAATCGCGTGACGTGGTACGACGTGGATGGGTAAAGCTGTGTTGAGTTCCATTTCGACGCCGACGAGGCATGGAGCGAACCTGCCGCCGCGAGACGCTAACCCCGTACACTTTTCTTCTATCTACGAACAAAAACACAGGAAAAATGCGTCCAACTCGGGGATCACTTGCGAGACGTTCCGAAAGGGACGCATCAGAGAGATGAATATTTCGCTCTAGGCATTCGCGAAGTGGCGACTGGGATTGCTTTCTTAAACAACGCCGGTGGATTAGTCCACGGCGCCATAGGGTTGTCTTCGATTGTGGTCACAGAAAATTTAGAGTGGAAAATCGCCGGGTTTGATTTAGTCTCTGAATTGAATGAGATTGGTAGAGGAGTAAATGGGCAAGCGTCTATAGTGCATGGCGCGTATATGGTTCCAGATCAATATAAACCGGACGAATATCGCAGAGGCGATTGGCAGTCGATTCCGCAAGGGCCGCCGTGGGCCATCGACTCGTGGGGGTTGGGGTGTTTGATTCGAGAGGTTTACGGTGGTGGAGCAATGACGAGCGCGGAAGAGCTCAGAGATATTCAACACATCCCGAAAGTGTTATTGAAAGAGTATCAAAAGTTGTTGGGGAGTCAACCAGCGCGGCGATACAATCCTAAGAAATTGATTGAAAACTCTTCCTTATTCGAGAACAAATTGGTCGAAACGATTGCCTTCATCGACAATTTGAGCTTGAAAGATGCCATCGAGAAGGAATATTTTTTTAGGCACTTACCGAGAGTCATGGAAGGATTGGCGACGGTAACAGTCGAAAGGAAAATCTTACCGAAACTGTGCTCCGCTCTCGAATTCGGCGCGGCTCCTGCGTTAGCCATCACCCCGATGTTGCAAGCGGCGAAAAATTTACCGATTGAAGTCTTCGAAAAGAAAATTATTCCAACCATTGTGAAGTTGTACGATAAAACAGACCGAGCGATTCGCGTGGCATTGTTGGAGCACTTGCAAAAATACGTGCACGCGATGGATGAGAAGATGACGGATGAAATCATCTACGAGAAAATATCGACGGGATTTACCGATCAAGATCCGTTCGTGAGAGAGTTGACTTTGCGCACGGTGTTGTTGTTGGCGCCGAAATTGACACAACGAACATTAGGGTCAAGTTTGTTAAAACACTTATCCAAACTACAAGTGGATGAAGAACCGGCTATTCGAGCGAACACGACGATTTGTTTAGGAAACGTGGCGACATATTTATCGGAATCGACGGCAAAGAGAGTTTTGTGTAACGCGTTCACGAGAGCATTGAGAGACGCGTTTCCGAACGCACGACAGGCTGGTTTAATGGCTTTAAAGTATACGACGCAATATTACGAACCGGTGGAAGTCTCATCGAGAATTGTACCGTCCATCGCGCCTTTAACGACCGATATCGAACAATCCGTCCGAGAGGAGGCGTTCGAGACCATGACTGTCTTCGTCGAAATTCTTCGCAGAAACTCCAACGCGATGAAATTAGGCCCGGAAGAAGCACAGAGAATGTTAGAAGCAGAACAAGCCGAAGCGCACGAAAAAGCGAAAAAGAAGGCGAGTAAAGCAGGAGCGATGTTATCGTGGGCGGTGGACAAGATGGCCAACGCTGTTGGCCAAGTCGGTAACGATAGCGATAGCGTGAACAATGGCGATAACATCGATTTGAACAGCGAGGTGTTTGCTGCGAAGAGTTTTGGGTCGTCGGCTCCGCCGCCAAGACTATACGGGTTAACTCCAAACGCGAGTCCAAATCCGTCACCAAACCCGAGTCCAGCGCAAGCGGTAAAATCTCGAGGCGGTGGGTACGTCAATAACTCCAGTCCGATATACGAAGAAGAACCGCCGCCGTCGTTGAAGAATTTCGGAAGCGAGGAAGATCTCAGTCATAATAATAATAATAATAATAATAATAATAATAATAATAATAATAATAATTTTAGTAACCAAGAACCACAAGCACCAGCAAACATATCAAATCCCTCGGATGGGTGGGGCGATATGGACGACGACGACGAAGATTACTCTGGTTTTGATAAAGAAGAAGAAGAAGCGAGAGCTCGTTTGAGTAAAATATCCACCACGTCTTCTCGACCGGCATCGACGACCACCAGACCGGGAGTTTCTCTTGGCGGCGGCATGGGAGCGAAGAAAATGAGTAACGCAAGCGCCACGAGCGACGGATGGGGAAGCGAAGACATCGACGAAGCCTTCTCCGCGCCTGCCCCGGCCGCACAAAGACGACCGACGAACAGTAGGGGCGGGCACGTCACTTTAGGCGCTAAGAAACTCGGCGCCAAACCTCTTAAGTTGGGCGCCAAAAAGATACTCTCGGCCAAAGATATCGACTTAGAGTCGATGCTAGGATAATATTTGAATTGAAAATGGTATGTATACACGCAGATAAATATTGTTTATGAGCACTCGCAGTAACTTTCACACAATAAATACTACGCTTAGGTGTGTGGTACATAGCACAACACTAAAATATTAAATTATCTACTTCACGTCTTGGTTCAAATTCAAAAGCGCGTGCGATAGACTTTTATCTGCTTCTAAACTCCTCTGAAACATTTGTTTAATAATCCCTCTCTCTGCTTTATCCATATCTCTCGCGATCCAATCCCCTCCTTCCTCTTTCGAACATCCGCCGCCGTCTGTGTTTGCGTACAAGTACAAATCCTCCACGCGTTCGTTCAAAAGCATTTTTCTCGCGCGTTGCCACGAAACCTCGTACGGGTTCGACTGCGGTCGACACGTTCGAATAATATTCAGCGCTTTTCCCAATTCCATCCCTTGACAAAAGGTTAAGTACCCCAAGACAGTCAAACTCGCTCGATTAATCCCCGCCGTACAGTGGACGTACGTCTTCCTCCCTAAGCCATCGTGTAACAAATTAAACGCCCTCGTCATATCCGCCAACCGTCTGGACTGGTCCAACCGGTCGAAATCTCTCACCGCCACTCTGATAATAATTACGTTTCGTTCTAAACACCTCTTCCGAATCGGTTCCCAATCGATTTCCAAAGCCGCGTGGCACAACTCGCACTGTAAACAGACGATAGCTTCCACTCCCGCTTCGTCGATTAACCGGTCGATATCGCCCGGAGATCTCGGACACGAACCGATCATCATCGAACATTCGTTCAATTCGCGTTCGCTCGGGTGTTCAATCGGTACTTCCGCGTCTCGATCGTACGTCACGTAATCCCAGTTCAGCGTCCACGACCACTTCCCTTCGGGCGGCGAATCGCCTCCTCGCGGCGCTCGCTTCCCGTTTAACGACGGTTCCATGCCGGCGTCGGTGGACTCTTGGAATCGTCGGTCGTAATCTCGCTGCTCCTCCTCTCGTCTTCCGCCGACGCCGTTGTTGTTGGCTCGAAGAAGGCCTCTTCTTCTTCTTCTTCTTCTTCTTCTCCTCCTCGCTGGGGGCAGTGTTTTTGGTCTCGGTCTTCTTCCCGTCGCATCATCGAAGTCTGCAACGAGACGATTCGCCCCGGAGCGAAGAACGCAGGACGACGACACGTATGCCATCATCGACGACGTGTGACACACGCACGCGCGCACACGCGCAAAAGAAAAAGAAAAGAAAAGAGAGTCCTCTTCCTCCTCCTTCTTTCTTTCTTTCTCTCTCTCTCTTCTCGAAGAAAAAAGCGCAGCAAAAGAGTCGCAGCAGCGCGCGCTTTTTGAAAGAGAGAGAGAGAGAGGGAGACCGTTACCACGTACTCAATATATTCCCTTTTTTTCACATAAACCCTAAACACTTCGAGGCTTTATTTAGGGTCTTAAATTTTCAAAAAAAAAAAGAGAGAAAAAAAGGGACGAAAGGGAAAAAGAGCGGCGAGATGTTTTCGTACACATAATAACAAGAGAGGAGACCCTTCGTTTGAAAGGCACACTATTATACGCATATACTCTACATAAAGCCTTTTGTGGGCCACTCGCGACGACTCTTGTTTGAGAGACTTTTTTGTGTGTTTGTAGTGGTCGAGAGGACACGAGAGAGAGAGAGCTTATAGTAGTGCTTCTTTTTACCCAAATCAAAATCCCTCTCTCTGTATTTTGAAAGCGCTTTTTTTATATATACGAAGCGATATGCGCGACGACGACGTGCACGACGACGGCAGGAGGCACCACCATTTCGAGTCTGCCGCCGCTGCGAATAATAACAGCAGCAACAACACGAACAACGCGTCGATGCTCGTTCGGGGGGCGTTCGAGGCGCGCGCTCGACGTCTGCACGCCGACGTGGAGCGCGAAAAGCGGGAGAGGGCGCTTTTGGAGAGAGATTTCGAGAAAGCGACGCGAATCGCGCGTGGGCTGAAACGGACTCTGGACGACGTCGTCGAAGCGAAAGAAAAGCAGTCGCGGGAGTTGGAGTCGACGAAGGAAGAGGCGCGCGAGCACGTGGGGAGGATACACGCGTTGGAAATGGAAATGGGGCGTTTAGAATCGATGGTGAAAGACGCGCAAGCGGAACGAAATTCGGTGAAAGACGAAGCCGAGAGACGGATACGGCAGCTGACGATCGAACAGAGCACCTCGGAGGGGAACTTGGAATTGCAACGGGAAAGAGAGCTGCGAAGAAAAGAGACGCAAAGAGCGGAGAGAGCAGAACGGGCGTTGGACGATGCCGCGGTGGCGTTTAGTGGGGAGAGAAGAGATGCGGATGATGAGATGCGGAGACACATAGAGCGACGGTTGGAGATAGAAAACGAGAAAGAGAAGTGCTTGAATTTGATGGAGGAAATGGAGATGAAGTTGGAGAAGGAGAGAAGAGAGAGAGACACGGAGAGAACGAAATTGCAAAGGGCGAACGAACAGTTGACAAACGAGAATGAAAAGAGGAAAGAACAAACTAATAATTTAGAGGAAGAGTGCAGGAAAGCGAACGCGGCTTTAAGAGAACGGAGCGCGGATATGGCGTTGGCCGTGAAGAAGTTGAACGTGGAATTGAAGCAGCAACGGTTGGAGACGGAGAAAGGAATGACGAAAAGGGTTGAAGCGTTACGGGTGGCATTTGGAAACGCCATCGAGGAAGTGAAAGAAGAAGCAAGAGTTAGTTTGCAAAACAAAGAGGAGGAAAGTGTGAAAATGCAGCAGAAAGAGGAGGAATTGAACGCGCGAATGACGCTAGTGGAAAAGCACTGTTTGAAAGCGAGAGATGCGATATTGGAGCTGACAAACGAGAACGAATCGTTGGAGGAAGAAAGAGACGAGTTGCGAAGAGCGTTGCAAAGAGCCGGGGAGATGAACGCGCAGTTGACGAAACGCGCGATGGATAGTATAAGCGGGACGATTGGTGGTTTTAGTAAAGAAGATCTCGCGAAACAAAATCAAAAACGCGCGGCGTTTACGAAAATAACGAGCAACGTTCGTCATCCCCAAAACAATAAAGGACCAAAACAGCTGGCGGAAACGCTGGTGAAAGAGTTGGAGCAGCTGAAAGCGACCCACGAGAAATCGATTATAGCGTTAACGACGAATGAAAACGGCAAAAATGATGATTTAGAAAAAATGGTGGAAAGAATAGATGAGATTTCCCGCAAGATTGAAGCGAAAGCGACCCAAGTGAGCTTAGCGGTGAAGTCTTCATGATGTAATAGTAAATATAGTTCTTTACAGTTTAATTTAGATAGCGAATGCACCGCATTCATGTATACTTTCTCTCTTTCTATTTACTTAGTATCAATTAAGCTTCTCTATTGCTATGATTAGTCGCCGACGTAATAAAAATCGCCAGCTTCTTTTTGTTCTCTATCCTTGACCGATTCCATTTTATTTATCCTCGGTCGATAATTGGTCGGGTCTCTACGGAATGTGATCTCCAACGCCTTCAAAAACTGATTCAAACCAGTGACTAATCCTTGAGGTTTCGTCGCCGTCGCGTTTACCGCAGGTGTGCCGGTATACACGATAACCTTATCCGCTAGATATGTCGCCATGATGAAATCGTGCTCGACAATAAACGCCGCCTTCTTCGCGTGCAAAATAAACCTTTTGATAACTTTCGATGTCCAAACTCTTTGTTCGGAATCCAAATACGCCGACGGTTCATCGATGAGGTAAATATCCGCAGGTGTACCCATGCATAACGTCAACGCGACTCTTTGAAGTTCACCACCGGATAAGTTTTTCACGTATTGGTCCAACAATGGGTCAATGTTCATCGGTTTCACGACGTCAGAAATGAACTGTGGGTGCAAAAACGCGTCTCGGATTTTCATCATCAACAAATCGCGTACGGTTTTTTCATACTTCGGTGCAATTTTTTGCGGCTTATAGGACACGTTAAACTCAGGCAACTCGATTCCCTCGTCGTCTGGTTTTATTAAACCGGCGATTAAACGAATAAACGTCGTCTTCCCGGTGCCATTTTCGCCCAACAAGACGACAATTTCTGAATCCGTAAAACCGCCACCTTCGACGTTCAAAGTGAAATTACCTTGCGTTTTCACCATCGCAGGGTACTCGTACATGCTAAACGCTTCATCATTCGTACCCGCTAACCGTTCGTCCTCGTTCTCGGAGACTTTAAACGTCAACTCTTCAGGTCTAAATCGCAAGTTTTCCGTCGGTACGAAACCAGCCAAGAAAATATTAATCCCTTCTCTCACGCCAAAAGGCATGGTCACGACCCCGTACGCCCCTGGTTTTCCGTACAAGCAACATATGAAATCGGACAAGTAATCCAACACGGACAAATCGTGTTCGACAACGATGATGTACTTATTAATCGCCAACAACGATCGAATAACGCGACTCGCTTTCAACCTTTGCTTCACGTCCAAATACGAAGAGGGCTCGTCAAACATGTAGATATCCGCATCTTGCACCGCGACGATACCGATAGCAAATCGTTGCAACTCCCCACCACTCAATTTCGCCACGTCTCTATCCATCACGTGTGTCAACTCCAAAATATCAATCAAATATTCTTTGTCCGCGCCGCCCTCTGGCCCTCCATCTTTATCCTCCAAAATCGTCCCAACCATCCCTTTCACCGCTTTCGGCACGTGGTCGACGTATTGCGGCTTAATCAACGCCTTCAAATTATCCTCTAAAATCCTCGTCAAATAGTTTTGCAACTCCGACCCGCGAAAGTGCAACAAAATGTCCGACCAATCCGGAGGGTTTGCGAATTTCCCCAAGTTTGGTTTCAACTTCCCGGCCAAAATTTTAAGAGCGGTGGACTTGCCAATCCCATTGGTGCCGACCAAACCCAACACTTGACCAGATTTCGGCGTCGGCAATCGATGCAATTTAAACGTGTTCGGCCCGTACCTGTGCGTCGTTTCTTTTTCCAAATTCTTCGGTAAATTGATAATTTGGATAGCCTCGAACGGACATTTCTTCACGCAAATACCACATCCAATGCAAAGCAACTCATCAATATTCGCAATCTTGCTCTTCTCCGTGACCTCCACGCAATGCTTCCCGATTTTCACCACCGGACACTGCTTTTTACACTCCTGCTTGCACTTTTTCGGCCTGCATCGTTCGGCTTCCACGATGGCGATGCGATCCAACCTCTCGTTCTCGTCGTCTTTGTCTTGCTTCTTCTTCGGTGGCATTTTTGTCCTTCCCGTTCTTCTCAAAAAGCCCCAAAAAGGCGTTCAGAAAGAGTGTTCTCCTCCTCGCGTCGTCGTCGTCGCTTTTTAAATCGCGAGAGTTCGAATAATAACGCGTACGAGCAGCAGCAGCGAAAGAAGAGAGAAAGAGAAAGAGAAGCGAAGAAGAAGTGGAATATGAAGAATCGCCTCGTCTTGTGTGAACCTAATTTTTTTTTTTTTTTTTTTTTTTTTTTTTTTTTTT
>MDSZ01027805.1_pt1 | contig 11981 bp, 15 predicted proteins | sample 811201 | NCBI WGS metagenome assembly MDSZ01 (sample SAMN05326647, study PRJNA326480) | marine metagenome | isolation source: seawater | place: Indian Ocean: North | collected 2010 | reverse complement strand
TTTTCAGCTTTTTTTCCTCTCTCAATAATCTTTTTTTCTCTCTTTCAACCCTTCTTTTTGCTTTATCTAAAGCTTTTTGAAAAGTATCCTGTGAACACAAAGCTAAGATAACAGGGTCTCTAGGTTTAAGATTAGAAAAATTCCAGTAACTTCTTTTTCTGATGAGAGAAACAGTTCCTTTAGTGCTTCCTACTAATTTAGAGATTTGACCGTCAGTCAATTCAGAAGCATTTTTACATAACCAAAGAATAGCATCTGGCCTGTCTTGTCTTTTTGATAAAGGAGTATATTTAGGTTTTTTTCTCTCTTTAATTTGAACATTAGTATCTTTTTTAATAAGATTTAAATTTCTCTCAGGATTTTTGGAACATTCATCTATTTCATCTCTTGATAATTGACCTGCCAAGATAGGATTGTAAGCTTTTATACCTTTAGCTACATCGCCATCAGCAATACCTTTTACTTCCAACTCGTGTAAATTACAAAATTTTGCTATTTGTCTAAAAGTTAAATTTGTATTTTCAACTAACCAAACGGCTGTAGCCTTTGGCATAAATGGATATTCTTGCATAATTATTTTTTTCTTAAATTGCTGAATTTTTTGTTATATCGGCTTACTCTGCCTTTATCTAATATTTTCTGCGATCCGCCAGTCCATGCAAAATGAGACTTTGGATCAATATCGAGTTTAAGAATATCATTTTCTTTTCCCCAAGTTGACATAGTTTCAAATTCTGTTCCATCTGTCATAACTACTTTTATTTTGTGGTAGTCAGGATGTGTGTTTTTTTTCATGACCGACTAATATAATAAAAATTAAAATTACTCAATATTTTTTTTATCAACTAAGTCTAATAATTCTTTATGAATTAATGAATTTGACGCCACTAAATTCTTTTTTTTACTATCACCAACGTTGTTTTCTATTAAATCAACAAATCCGCCTGCTTCTTTAACTATGATAATACCTGCAGCAATATCCCAGATACTTAACTCTCGTTGCCAAAAACCATCAAATCTTCCACATGCCACACTTGCTAGGTCTAATGATGCACTTCCATATTTTCTAATTGGAATATCAACATTTTTTGAGACTTCTAAAAATTCTTGAAATATCATATCTTTGAATTTACTGTTACTTTTTGGGCCGCCGGTTCCAATTAATGAGTGTTTTAAATTTTTTTTTTTTGAAACTCTGATTCTAGAATTATTTAAAAAAGCTCCTGAACCTGTTTCAGCAAAAAATAGTTCGTTTTTTATAGGATTGTAGATTAAGCCATTCTTTAATTTTTTGTCCTCTTCATAACCAATAGAAATAGCAAATTGTGATATTCCATTTAAAAAGTTACTTGTTCCGTCAATTGGATCAATTATCCATCTATTTGTCTCATTTTTTTTATTAATAATTCCAGCTTCTTCACTTAAGATTCCATAATCTGAATGTGCTTTTAATAATTCATCAATTATTATTTTTTCTGTTCTTTTATCCGCAGAAGAAACAAAATCTCCAGGCCCCTTAGATGAAACCTGTAGATTTTCTATTTCTCCAAAATCCCTAATTAAAGACTTTGAAGCTTTCATACATGCTTTGTACATTATATTTAACTTAGGCGAATTAATTCTCATTTTAATTATTCTTTTTTATGTATTCTAAATTTCTAGAGTCAATAATTATCTTATCTCCATTTTCTATAAATGGAGGAACTGTTATCGTTAATCCATTGTCTAGCTTAGCAGGTTTGTAAGAAGAGGCAGCAGTTTGTCCTTTAACAACAGCATCTGTAGACTCAACCACACAATCTATATTCTTTGGAAGTTCTATTGATAATGGTTTTTCATCTAATAACGATATTGTAACTTCTACATTTTCTTTCAGCAATCTGATTTTTTCTCCAATAATATTATTTGACATTGATATCTGCTCGAAGGAAGTATTGTCCATAAAAAAAGAATTTTTATCATCAGAGTATAAAAAATTAAATTTTTTTTCGTCTACCTCTGCTTTTTCTACACTCTCACTTGAACGAAATCTCTCATTTAACTTAGTTCCCTTGATAACACTTTTTAATTCTACCTGATTAAACGCACCACCTTTGCCTGGCTTAACATGTTGTGTCTTTAAAACGTTCCACAAATCATTTTTGTGTTCAATTATCATTCCAGGTTTAATTTCGTTAGCAGTGATTTTCATTTAAACTTTTTAATCGCAATTTCTGGTTTTAAAATTGGGTTATCCCAAATATAACTTGATATTGCAATATATTTAGCCCCCAAATTTATTAGTTTTTTATAATTTAAATTATTTATTCCTCCAATAACTACAATTGGCTGTTTGAATATTTTTTTAGCTTGTTTAAGCACACCTAAATTTGCTTTTTTGGCTTTAGGTTTAAGTTTTGATTTATAAAATGAACCAAAGGCTAAATAATCTGCTTTAAATTTTGATGCATTTTTAGCTAATTGAATAGAATTGTGACATGTAACTCCTAAAATTTTCTTTTTAATTTTTTTTCTAGCAAATTTGAGAGAACCGTCAAATTGTCCCATATGACAACCATCAGCTCTTATTTTTGATACTAAATTAAAATTATCATTAATTATTAGTTTAACTTTATGTTTAAAAGTAATTTTTCTAATTTTATTTCCTATTTTGATAACATCTTTTTTTTTTACTTTTTTAAGTCTTAATTGAAAAAATTTTACATTTCCATGGGATAAAACTTTTTCTAAAATATTGTAGAAATTATCGTTAATTTCAACTGGAGAAATTAAGTAAACTAATTTATTCAAAATAATTATGCCGCTGATTCTTTTTCTAAGTTTTCTGACCACTTCCCTTTAGAAGAAAGACTATTCATTTTTGCTCTATGATTAAAAGCTTTTTGAATATTTTTAATGTTATTTTTATTTTTACCGAATTCTTGTAAAGCACTTGCTTGCAGCCCTCTACCATACGAAAAGGTTATTAAAAATTTAGTATCATTTATTTTATTTATTTCATTTAAATTTTTACTTGCCTCAATTTCTGATTGGCCACCAGATAAAAATGCAATACTAGGAACTTCACTCGGAACGTTTTTTTTAAGACATTCCAGAGTTTTTTTTGCTATTTCTTCTGAGGTTGACTTATTTTTACAGTTTGCTCCGGGTAAAATCATATTTGGTTTGAGAACAGTTCCCTTCAAGTTAATTTTATGAATTTCAAGTTCGTTATAACATTCATTTAAAACATCAGTTGTGACTTTGTAACATTTTTCAATTTCATGAGATCCATCCATTAAAACTTCTGGCTCTATAATAGGTACCATTTTAGCTTCTTGTACTAAAGCTGCATACCTTGCTAAAGCGTGACCGTTAGACCTAATCGATTGCGATGACGGATATTTATCACTAATTTTATAAACTGCTCTCCATTTTGTAAATCTCGCTCCTAAACTATAATATTCTTTTAATCTTTCTCTCAAACCATCTAATCCTTCAGTAATAGTTTCTTCTGATGATCCAGCTAGAGGCTTAGCCCCTTTGTCAACTTTAATTCCAGGTATAACACCGCTATTTATAATTAGTTCAGGAATAGTAGGACCTAAAGTAGTTTTCTGTCTAATGGTTTCATCAAAAAGAATAACGCCTCCGATATAATCCTTCATTCCACCTGAATTAAATAAAGTTTGTCTAAAAGTTAATCTGTTTAACTCTAAATTTTCTACATTTATGCTTTTAAATCTTTTTGCTATTGTGCCAGTACTCTCATCTGCAGCTAATATTCCTTTTCCTTTAGCACACATTTTTTTTGCAATGTCTTCTATATTCATAATTTATTTCTTATTTTAAAACTTCTATTCCAGGCAAGTTTTTTCCTTCAATATACTCTAAAAATGCACCTCCTGCTGTTGATAAGTGAGTAAAATTTTCTTCTAAAGAGTTATTTTTAATGGCGGAAATTGTGTCTCCACCACCTATAATTGATATTAGTGAATTTATTTTAGTATTAGAAGAAATTTTTTTTGCGATAGATATTGTTCCTTTTGAAAAGTTTTTATTTTCAAAATAACCTGCGGGTCCGTTCCATAGAACTGTTTTAGATTTATCAATAATACCATTTATTTTTTTTACTGTTTGCGGTCCTATATCTAAAATTATTTCTTTATCTGTAATATTATTTAAATTTTTTATACTGGCCTCACCATTAGTAAGCTCTGAAACAGCAAAATCTGATGGAATTATAATTTTACAATTATACTTGTTTGCATTGTTATAAATTTCTTTTATCATTTTTTCTGATCCAGATTCTACTAAAGATTTTCCGACCTTATTTCCGTTAAACTTGATAAAATTATTAGCCATTGCTCCTACTATTACTAAGTTATCGACTTTTTTAATTATAGAAGTGATTACACCAAGTTTAGTTGAAATTTTTGATCCACCTATTATACAAGTAGTGGGATTTTTTTTGTTACTTAAAACCATATTTATAGAAATAATTTCCTTAATAAATAATGGTCCGGCATATGAATGTTTAATATATTTTGCAATTTTGTGAATTGAGGCTTGTTTTCTATGAGAACATGAAAATGCATCATTAATATATATTTCTCCAATTAATGATAAACATTTTGCAAAATCATTATCATTTTTAATTTCTCCCTCATTAAATCTAATATTTTCAAAAAAAATCATTTCACTATTCTTTAAGAAAGAAATTTCTTCTTGAATTTTTTTTGTAATTTTACCAGAATGGAAATATATTTTATTATTAATTTTTTCTTTTAAATATTCAAAAACTGGTTTTAAAGAAAACTTATTATCTTTATCATTTATTGGTCTTCCAAGATGCGAAATTATAAATAGTTTTGCTTTTCTATTTAGCAAATTTTGAATGAAGGCTGTACTTAAGTCTATTCTTGTTGTGTCTTGAATTATCCCATTTAAAATAGGAACATTAAAATCAGATCGAAGCAAAATTCTTTTATTTTCAATATTTACATTTTCATCGAAACTATTAATTTTTTCCATAAACTTTGAATAAATTATTTTCTTAATTTATTTTGAATAACAGAAGCAATTTTATTGGAAGTTAAATTCATATCTTCAAAAATTTCTTTATATGGTGCGCTTTTTCCAAATTTATCTATTCCAATAGCTAAATCTTCTTTTTTTAAATACTTGTACCAGCATCCAACAGATCCAGCCTCAATAGTAACAATGAGGTTGTCATTTTCTAAGATTTTATTTTTATATTCTTCATTTTGCAAATCAAATAATTCTTGACATGGCATTGAAACAACTTTCGACTCCACTCCCACATCTTTTAATATTTCTTGCGTAGAAAGAGCTAATTCAACCTCTGATCCCGAGGCTACTAAGGTTACTTTATTATCGTGAGACGAGATATTAACTTCATACGCTCCTAAAAGAGATTTATTTTCCTTTTCAGGTCGTTTACTAATATAATTTAATTTTTGTCTAGATAAGATAATAGCACTCGGTCCTTTTTCATTCATCAATGAAGCCTCCCAACACTCCAAAGTTTCATTAATATCAGCAGGTCTAAAAACTTTTAAATTGGGAATAGCCCTTAAACTTGACAAATGCTCAATTGGTTGATGTGTCGGCCCATCTTCTCCAAGTCCAATAGAGTCGTGTGAAAAAATGTAAATTACACGTAATCCCATTAGGGCTGAGAGTCTTATAGATGGTTTACAATAATCAGAAAAAATTAAAAATGTTCCACCATAAGGAATCAGATTATGGTATAGCGCAATACCATTCATAGCGGCAGCCATACCATGTTCTCTAACTCCAAAGTGTATATAATTTCCACCGTAGTTTTTAGAGTTTAAAACTATAGAGTTAGAGGTTTTCGTGTTATTTGATCCACTTAAATCTGCTGAACCTCCAACTAAGTTTGGCATTATGTTATTTAAGGCTTCAATAACTTTCATTGAACATTGTCTAGTAGCCATTGCTGGCTTCTCAATATAATATTTTTGTTTTTCTGAGTAAATTAATTTACTCAAACTGTCTTTAATAATCTCATTATTTAAACGATTAAATTTATTTTTTATTTCTACTTTTGATCTATTCAGATCATTTAACCAATTTTTTTCAATTGTTTCGCCTTTAGCTCCAATTTCTCTCCACTCTTTAAGTATTTCACCTGGTATTTCGAATGGAGGGTGGGGCCATTTTAATTTTTTTCTAACTAACTTAATCTCATCTTCACCTAAAGGCGCGCCATGAGAAGAAGATTTTCCAGATTTATTAGGCGAACCGAAACCAATTACAGTTTTGCAGGAGATTAAAGTAGGCTTATTTGATTTATGAGCTTTATTAATTGCAAAATTAATTTGTTTTTCATTATGACCATTTATTTCTATAAAATTCCATCCATATGACTCAAATCTTTTTTTATAATTATCAGACACACTAAGATCTGTAGACCCATCAATAGAAATTTTATTATTATCAAAAAAAACAATTAAATCTTTTAACTTTAAATGACCCGCCAAACTCATTGACTCATGACTTATACCTTCCATTAAATCTCCATCGCTAGCAATGACATATGTTTTGTGATTAATAATTTTTGATCCAAGTTTTTTTTTATATATTTCTGCAGCAATAGCTAAACCCACAGAGTTTGCTAATCCCTGTCCTAATGGACCAGTAGTAGTTTCTATCCCAGAATTATGTATATATTCTGGGTGTCCTGCACAAATTGAATTTAATTGTCTAAAATTTTTAAGATCTTCAAGTTTTATTTTTTCATACCCAGTCAAATAAAGTAATGAATACAAAAGCATCGAACCGTGTCCTGCTGACAAAATAAATCTATCTCTATTTATCCAAGAGGGATTCTTAGGGTTAAACCTCAGGTGGAATTTAAATAAAACTGACACAACATCTGCCATACCCATCGGCATTCCAGGATGTCCTGAATTGGCTTTTTGAACAGCATCAATAGACAAAAATCTGATTGCGTTTGCTAATTGGCTAACTTTTATTTTCACTATTTATTTACCTATATAGACTCAGAGTAAGTATATCAATATTATGATATATTATCATTATGAAAAATTTTGAAAAGAAAGAAACTAATTTAAATCAGTTAATTGAAAAATTAGGAAAATTAAATACAAGTTATACACAGCGCAACTTTGACAACAAATCATTAGAAAAAGAGAAAGATTTAATTATGTTCGAAAAGGAAGAACTTGAAAGGAAAAATCAAGAAATTTTAAGGGAGCATAAATATTTATCAGAAAGAATAAAAAAGCTTGAATACGAACTTAAGACCAAAAAAGACCTTGAGAAAAAATTTAACCGAGATATTAATGATCTAAATCAAGAAACACAAAGTCTAGTTGAAGAAATTGAAAAATGGCAAATGTAAATATTAAATTTAATGGCAAAGATTATCTGCTTTCTTGCGATGATGGCCAAGAAGAGTCTTTAAAAAAATTAACATCTTTTCTAGATAAAAAATATTCTGAGTTAAAAAATAAGTTAGGAAACATTGGGGAAAATAAACTTTTATTAATTACATCCATAAAATTAATTGATGAACATTTCGATTTAAGAAAACGTATTAGTGAACAAAAAAACAAATTGGATGAATTATCAAAAAAATTTATAGAGTTAAGATCATTAGCTTTTAAATATAAAAATGTTAAAGAGGTGGAAATTGAAGATTTAAATAAAGAGATAGATAAAATAAAAACAAATATTAAAGAAGCTAACAACATGTATGAACATATGTTAGATAAAACTACCGCATCTCTTGAAAAAATTATTAAAAATGCTGAAAAGTCTTCAAAAATTCAGTAATGAAAAACAAACAACTCTTGAGAAAAAAATTTTTAAAATTAAGGAAGAAAAAGTATTATGAAATCCCAGATAATAAATTGAGTTTACTTATCGAATATATAAAAAAAAGAATTAAAAAAAAAAAGCTTTCAATAATTGCGTTATATTATCCCTCAAATTTTGAATTTAATATTTTCAAAATTTTAAATTACCTGAAAAAATATAATACTAAATTTCTACTTCCCATAGTTCAAGACAGTAGAAAATTAAAATTTGAACGATGGGATGAAAGAGATATTTTATTAGTAAATAAATTTGGTATACCAGAGCCAATAAAATCAAAAAAAAATTATTTACCTGATATTGTGCTAGTTCCATTGTTAGCTTTTGATAATGAAAAAAACAGACTTGGGTACGGTAAAGGTTTTTACGATAAATACTTAAGTAATTTAGTAAAGATTAATACAAAAGCAGAAGCTATAGGAATTGCATTCTCTTTTCAAAAATATAAAAAAATTCCAACTTCTAAGTTTGATTTTCAATTAAACAGAATTTTCACTGAGAAAGGCTTTATGAAATGAGATTATTGTTATTGGGAGATATTTGTGGTCCAGCGGGTATGAAGGTTATTACATTGAAATTAAAAGAAATAATCAAAGAAAATAAAATAGATTTTACAATTGCAAATGGGGAGAATGCTGCAGAGAATGGGAAAGGAATCACAAAAAAAAATTTTAAAGATTTAATAAACTCTGGAGTTGATGTCGTCACTTCTGGTAATCATATTTGGGATCAAAAAGAGATAGTAGAGATAATTGATACAGAAAGAAAAATAATAAGACCAGCAAATTTATTAGAGGGACAGCCAGGTAATGGTTATGGTATTTTTGACATTAAAGATAAAAAAATTGCAGTTGTTAATTTTATCGGAAATGTATTTATGAAAAAAAGCCAAGATCTGTTTTCATTTACAGAAAAAATAATGAAAAAAATTAAATTAAAAAAAGAAGTTGATTTTATTGTAATAGATATACATGGAGAAATTACCAGTGAAAAAATGGCTCTTGGGCATTACTTAGATGGTAAGGTCACAATAGTTGTTGGAACACATACTCATGTACCAACATCTGATGCAAGAATATTAAGTAACGGCACAGCTTACCAAACTGATCTTGGTATGTGCGGTGATTATGACTCGGTAATTGGTATGAATAAAGGTAATTCAATTAAAAAATTTAAAAAAGATCCGACTGCAGAGAGTCACTTTCCGGCTAGCGGTCAGGCTTCGATATGTGGGGTAATAGTCGACGCAGATGAAAAGACCGGTTTAGCCAATAATATTAATCAATTAATTATAGGTGGAAATTTAAAACAAAAAATTTAAATGGCTGGACATTCTCATTGGGCAGGTATTAAGCACAAAAAAGGAAGACAAGATAAAGTACGTTCTAAACTTTTTTCAAAACTATCGAGAGAAATTACGGTTGCAGCAAAACTCGGTGATAGGGATCCTGATATGAATCCTAGACTTAGATCTGCCATTCAGGCAGCGAAGCAATCAAATATGCCAAAAGAAAATATCAACCGAGCTATAAGTAAATCTGAATTTAATTCTAATCAAAGTTATGAAAATCTTAGATATGAGGGATACGGAATTTTTAACACAGCATTAATAATTGAAACTTTAACTGATAACAAAAATAGAACAGCCTCAAAAATAAGAACAATTTTACAAAAAAACGGGGGGAGATTAGGGGAAAATGGATCTACGTCCCATTTATTTTTTAATTGCGGTGTCATAAGAATAGAAAATCAAAACCTCGATTACGATTTAGCGTTTGAATTTGCTATTGATTCTGGCGCAAACGAATGTGAAAGCATAAATAATTATTACGAAATTGTATGTGAAAAAAAAGATTTCTATAAAGTGAAAAATAACATCGAAAAAAAAATAAGTAATTTAATGTACTCTGGTATAGAGTGGAGATCTCATAATTTGATAAAATTATCAAATGAACAAAAGGAAAAAGTAATTGTCATGTTAGAAAGTCTAGATGAAATAGATGATGTTCAAAATATATTTATAAATTGTGAATTATAATAGAAAAATAATCTATGAGAATATTTGGAATTGATCCGGGAATAGCTGGAGCTATTGCTGTTTTGGATGGAAAAAAAATAATAGATGTAATCGACCTTCCTACTATGTCAGATGGAAAGAAAAATAAAAAACAACTTAATAGCGCTCACTTATCACAATATATTTCAAGCAATATAATAGATATTAATAAAACAGTCGTGGTAGTAGAGCAAGTTAATGCCATGCCTGGTCAAGGAGTAACGAGCATGTTTAATTTTGGTCAAACTTTTGGTGCTATAAAAGGTATAAGCGCTACTCTCAAAATACCCATTTTTTTTGTGAGGCCTTCAAAATGGAAAAAGCATTTTGAACTAATTAACTCTTCTAAAGATGCAAGTCGTACCAAAGTTATAGAGATGTATCCATCTTTCGCAGAAAAATTATCAAAAAAAAAGGATGTAAATAAGTCTGATGCTATTTTAATTGCAAGATTTTTTAGTGAAACTGGCTTTAAAGATGAGCAAAAATAAGGTTAAGAATTAATTTTTAAGACAAATTCATGACACAATCTAAAAGTATTGAAATACAATGGAACAAGAAATAGCATCGCAAATTGTTGGTTTAGGTGGAAGCACAGATTTTTCCCTCTTAAGTTTGTTTCTAAGAGCAGATTTCGTAGTCAAATCTGTTATTATAATTTTAATAGCAGCATCGGTTTATTCTTGGGCTTTAATTTTTGATAAATATAAGTTATTTAAAAAGATAAACAGTTCTATATTAGATTTTGAAAATAAATTCTGGAAAGCTAAGTCTGCCGAAAGTTTTGATAATAACTTGCCTGTTAAATCTAATGACCCTGCAGTCTTAATTTTTAGATCAGCAATGAATGAGTTACGAAAAACAAGATCAAAATCAACGGCAGTGCAACTTGCTAGAGTAGAGCGAGTTCTTGAAATAAATACTGATAATCAAATTAAAATAATAGAAAAAAACTTTACTTTTCTGGCAACAGTTGGTGCCACTGCTCCTTTTATAGGTTTGTTTGGCACTGTTTGGGGAATAATGAATTCTTTTCAATCAATAGCTATTTCAAGAAATACGAGTTTAGCAATTGTTGCTCCTGGTATAGCAGAAGCTCTATTTGCAACTGCGTTAGGTTTATTGGCTGCGATACCCGCAGTAATTGCTTATAACAAATTTAATAGTGACACTAAAAATTATGTCGCTCGATTGGATAATTTCTCAAAAAGATTTTTATCTATAATTTAATTATCATGGCATTTTCTCTTAAACGCTCAAAAAACCAACCTATGAGCGAGATCAATGTGACACCCTTTGTCGATGTAATGCTAGTTTTGCTAATTATATTTATGGTTACAGCTCCTCTTCTTACTGTTGGAGTGCAAGTAGATTTACCCGAGTCCGCTGCGGACTCTTTGCCCGATGATCAAGAACCACTTACCTTATCAATAAACTCAAAGGGTGAGGTTTTTATACAAGAACACAAAGTAAGCTACAATAAAATTATTCCAAAATTACTTGCTATTGCAAAAAACAGAACCGACACTAGAATTTATGTAAGAGGAGATAAAAATATTAATTATGGCAGAGTACTTGAGGTAATGGGAACACTTTCAGGTGCAGGATTTTCAAAAGTTGCACTTATTTCTGAACCATACAAAAATTAAATGTTAAATGACAAAAAGTTTAATTTATTCAATTTTATTTCATACTATGATGGTTGTTTTAACTGCCTTATCATTACCCTTTATGACTAGAGAACCTGTAAATTTGCCACCAATAGTTTCCGTAGAATTAATACAAATCTCAGATAAAACTAATATTCCCTTTGCACCTAAAGCAAGAAAAATAATAGATAAAGTTAAAAAAGAGGAAAAAAGAGTAGTTTCAGAGCAAGCACCACCCTCTGCAAAAGCAAAAGAGAAACCTGACAGAATTCCACTACCGGATGAAAAAAAAGAAAAAAAAGAAATTGTAAAGAAAAAACAGAACCCTGAAGAAATTAAACCTCAAATTAGACAGTCATCAGAGTTTGAAAAAGAAGAGTTAATTAATACAAATGAAATTGCTGCAT
>MDSZ01059204.1_pt1 | contig 11983 bp, 12 predicted proteins | sample 811201 | NCBI WGS metagenome assembly MDSZ01 (sample SAMN05326647, study PRJNA326480) | marine metagenome | isolation source: seawater | place: Indian Ocean: North | collected 2010 | reverse complement strand
TCTGCGAGCTAGTCTGCGAGCTAATCAGCAAAAACAGTTGCTAAACCTAGTTATAGCTTGATTGGTGATCTGCATGGCATGCAGGGGGTCTGCGGTTCAAATCCGCATGGCTCCACGTAATTTTTTCAGTTATACCAAAAATTTTCAGACGGCGTTTAGTAATAAAATAACTTTTTAAAGATCATTAATATGCTTTACTAATTTAAATAATTTAAAAATTAAAATCAGTATTAAAGGAGTTAAATTTGGAAAATTACAATCAAAATGAAATTACAGCAGTGATAGCAATTGGAGGGAGAGGTACTCGATTAAAATCAATTACGAAAGATATTCCTAAACCTTTATTCCCAATAGATAGAATAAGTCCACTTAGAAGAATATGTAAACAAGTAGAAGAATATGGTATTAGGGAGGTTTTTCTTACTTTAGGTTATGGAAGTGAAATGTTTGAAGAAGAGATAAAAAAAATAAACTTGCAATTTAATCTGAAAATAAGAACCTTTAAAGAAGAAATACCTCTTGGCGAATGTGGTGCTTTATGGCAAATTAAAAAATTTTTAAATAAACAAGTACTTTTTATAAATGGAGATATAGTTTTCGCTATAGACCTGAATAGATTTATAGGTTTTCATAAAAGAATAAATTCTAGATTAACTTTATTAACTCATACTACTACTCATCCAGAAGATAGTGACCTTATTTCAGCGCCTAACGGAACTTTGATAAAAAAACTTATTCTTAAGACAGAAAAAAATCATCAAAGATCCACAGCATATTTGGGAAATGCTGGAATAACATTATTTGATTCCGATTTATTAAATATTGTACCTGCTCCAAAATTAAATGAAAACTCATCACTTTTAAGCCACTTTGTATTTAAAGCCTACTCAGAGAAAATATTAATTTATTCTTATAACACTTCAGAATACATAAAAGATATGGGAACAAAAAAACGTTTTTTCCAGGTAGAAAATGATCTAAAAAAAGGAATAATTGATGAAAAATGTTATAGGAATTTGCAGAGGGCTCTTTTCATTGATAGAGATAATACTCTTATAAAATGCGATCATAATTCTTATGTTATAGGTACAGAAGGGTTGAAATTTATAAATTATAACATTGATAAAATTGCAAAAATATCAAAGGATTTTCATATGGTTTGTTTGGTTACTAATCAACCACAAATTTCAATGGGTATTTTAACTATTGAAAAGTTAGACCAAATTAATTCTCTAGTGGTAAAAAATTGTTTAAATCATAATTTGAAAATTGATATAATTTCTTTCTGCCCACATCATCCTCACTCAGGGTTTAATAATGAAATAGATATTCTTAAAACTGATTGCTTTTGTAGAAAACCTAACCCTGGAATGTTAATAGAGCTCTCTTATACAAGAAATATAAATCTAAAAGAATCTCTTTTCATAGGAGATTCTAAGAGAGATGAGCAAGCGGCAAAAAATGCAGGATGTAATTTTCTAAATGTTGATAATTTATGAAATATTTTTTAAATTCATTGTATTAATAATCTATATATAGTTGAAATTAAAAATCTTAATAAAAATTCTTTTTTTTTTTTTTCTTTTAATTATGGTAAATTCTAATAAAACCATTTTAAATAAATGAATTTAGGTTTTTCTTGGATAAATCCTAGAATAAAAATAATTTTAAATTCTTTATTAGATGTTTTTATTGTATTTTTATATTTCAGTTTTTATGGATTTTTTAGTATTGAATCTACTTCGATTTCTGTATTTTTATTATTGATTGCTTTTTTGTTTATAAGTTACATATTAGGAAGGTACTCCATTACAGGAGAAATAAAAACTAAGTTTATAATAGGCGTAATTTACAAATCACTTTTATCAGTAGTTGTTTTTTCTATATTTTGTAATTTGTTCAATAAAATTTACTTTAAAGATTTTTTTTCGTATAAAATTTATTTGGATTTGTATCTTTTGATATTGGGAAATCAATTGATTATAAATTTTATTATTAAATTCCTATATTTGGATTATAGTTACTTAGTTTTCTTTTTTAAATGCAAAAAAGAAACCTTCAATAGTTTAGAAAAATATAATTTGCCCAAAGAAATTCTAAGGAAAATAATTCCATTTGACAAAAAAATTGATTATGAGAAGTATAAAAAGGATTATAAGCTATTATTTTTTTCAGACTCAATAGATAAATTAAATGGCTATTCAAAATTTAAATTTAAAAAACTTAATTTTTGGTGCGAGAGATATTTACAAAGATTAATTGTAGACTTTCTCGAGGAAGATGATTTTGGAAATTTTATTAAGTTAAGGAATTCAAAATTATTTCATTATTTTTTAAAAAGATTGGCAGATATTTTTTTTAGTATCTTATTACTTGTAATTACTTCTCCTATTATTTTTATAATATCTTTAATTATAATTATTGAAAATAAAGGTCCTGTTTTTTATACTCAATATAGAAATGGACTTAATGGAAATAAATTTAAGATAGTTAAAATAAGAACAATGATTAATAATGCCGAGAAAAATAGTTCGGTTTGGTCAGAGCCTAATGATAAAAGGATAACTTATCTTGGAAAATACTTAAGAAAATTTAGAATAGATGAATTACCGCAATTAATAAATGTTATTAATGGAGATATGAGTCTGATTGGACCAAGGCCCGAAAGACCTGATATTGATCAAAAGCTGGCCGAAAAAATACCATTCTATCAATATAGATATAAAATTACTCCTGGTTTAAGTGGCTGGGCTCAAGTAAATTATCCATATGGAGCATCTTTGAATGATTCTAAAAATAAGTTAAGTTATGATTTATATTATTTAAAGAATTTTTCAATATGGTTTGATATGCTTATATTTTTCAAAACAATTAGATTACTAATTTTTGCAAAAGGCGCTATTGCTAAGATAAATAAATAAATAAATAAATAAATCTTTCAATCAATTCAAAATTATTTTTATACCTAAGATATATAAGATTTTTATTTAGATTAAATTTATCTTAATAAAAGGGAATTGGAAATCAATACGTGATAAAGCTATGATTAGTCGAAACTAAACTATAAGAAAAACATCTTTATAAATGCAGAAATATATATATATTTGAGGAAAATAGTTTTTAATTCTATTTAAGAATAATTAAATAATTCTTGCTTTCTTAATTTAACTTAAATTTTTTCTTTCAATTTTTGGTATATTTGCATTGATTTTTTAAATTCTTTTGATGTTGAATATGAAGAAAAATTATAGTTATTTGATTTACCTTTTTTAAATTCTAATTTTTTATTTTCTTTAATTTCTAAAAACTCATAGAGCTGTTCTTTATATTCAACGTTATTACATAGTTCTTCATAACAAACAAATTTAATATTATTTAAATTTTTAGGTAATTTTTCTAGAAGCCATTCATAAGTAAAAATCCATTGATTTAACCAGTACTTTAATTGATTATTTTGATGTTTTTTAATTATATTTTTTTGATTAGGAGAATATAAATATGGTTTTAAAGATTTACCTACCTCCCAATGTCCTAGCATATTCATATATTCAAGATTGAAAGGATTTTCTTGTTGAAGATAAATAAAATTTTTATGAAGATTTAGAAGAGAATAGGATTGAGCAATAGGTAATCTAAATAGTACTAGAAATTTACAATTAGGATAAAATTTAGCTAAAGATGGTAATCGAAGATGATTATTATTATTTTTAATTACAAGATTTTTTTTTTCTAATTTTGAAAACTGATTTAATAAATATCCATAAGCTTTTGCATGTCTTAAGTCAACATTGTGTGGAGTTAGACTATTACTGAATTTATTATTTTTATATAGCGTATTTATCCAGAAAGGTTCGTCAAGACATTCAGGAGAATTTAGACTTATTTTTAACCCATCATTATGTAATCTATCAATTTCTAGATTTAAATTTGATGTTTGTAACTTAGAGAAAATGTTAGCGATTTTAGGGGTAAGTATAAATGGCATATATTTATATCTAAGAGATCCAAATAAATTCGATTTTTCAATTGACTGAAGTAGAATGGTTGACCCTGATCTTGCTAAACCAGTTATAAAAATATTTTCTAAGTTCTGTAATTTAATATTTGTGGAATTTTTAATTATCTTATTAATACAAAATCTTGATATTTCTCCATTACCTAAAAATTGTCTATGTAATATTTTGTCTAAATATGAATAAGAAATCATTTTTTATAAAAAACTATTATGTATGGTAGGCAGCAGAAAATAAATAAATAAAATTCAGATAATAAGTTTATATTTAAAATATTTATTAATAAAAATGAAATTAATAATGGAATAGAAAAATTGAATATAGATTTTAAAGCTTTGATTCCTAAAAAAGAAATATTTACAAATTCTTTCTGATATCTTAGTGAATCAAATTTATTTGAACTTCTTACAATATTTAATAGTCTTATTAAACTTTTATAATATAAACTTATATTTACAAAAACTTTTTTAAAATCACCTTTTAAAAATAAAAAATATGATGAACAAACTATAATAAAAAATAAAAGTGTTAATTCTAAAGATTGATTCATATTTAAATTTTTTTCTTTTTATTATTTTTGGATATATATCTTTTAGGATTGAATCTTCTTTTTAAAAAGTTATATAATGATAAAAATAATGAAGTAAAAAAAGTTAAAATTACTGTTAAAAAAATTATTATCGCAGCAATAGCCAACCCTGGTCCTGCATATGCAAATATTTGATGTTTTATTAAAATTGACATATTTAATATGTAATATATTTGAAAAATTTTTAAAACATTTTTCTATATTTCCATTTTATATAAATTCTATATTTACATCAAATAAATTAATATTAGATTAAAAATAACTTATAATATAGATCTAAGGATATAAGAAAGCTAAATTGAATTTTAATAAATTCAGAAAATTTGTACTTTTTTTAACTGGTTTTTTTATATACGGTTCAATAGTTTATGTAGCGGCTTTAAACGAAAATAAGTGTAGAGATAATAAAAATCAAGAAACTTCTCTAAAATGTAAGTTTTTTCCAATAATTTCTTTTCCCTCTAGAACCTTATATACTGGTTTTCTAGATTTTAAAAAACTTCTGATAAAAGGGAATATATCAAGACTATCTGCATATAATTCTTATAAATCTGAATTACGATTTAATAAATATAAACCAGGTTTTAATTTCTCTTATAAAAAAGGGTCTAGACCAAGATCAGGTTTTCTCTTGCTAGCAAACGGGGATCCATATCAGAACGGTTATCCCAATATTGAGCTATGGGATTTAAATATGCAGAAAATTATAAAGAAATGGAATTTACAAAAAGCTATAAACTACATTAAAAGAATCAATGGAAATATTGCATATTTCAATAATCCAATAATTACTGAAAATAAAGGATTGGTTTTTAGTACCCCTAGTTCTGGCGGTTATTTGATTAAGATTGATTCAGATGGAGAAGTAGTAGCTTCTAATGATAAATATTATTTTCACCATTCTATTAATCAAGATCAAAATGGCAATTTTTATATTTGTATTAGTGATAAAAAATTAAAAGGTCTTAAGGAAGGATTTGCGATATTAGATAAGAATTTAAATATATTAGAAACTTATTTTATAGATGATATATATGGAAAATATAATTTAAGACCTCGTCTTTATTCAAATATTTCACCAGCTCCTGTTCATATTAATGATGTACAACCATTAATTAGAAAGGATCAACAAAAAGTAGATACCGTTTTAATAAGTTTAAAGAATACCTCTTCAATTTTAGAATTCAATTTCTTATCCAATAGAATTAATTGGATAATTGATGGAATAACTAGTCAACAACATGATGTTGATATAGTTGATATTGAACCTTTAAAAATAAGTGTTTTTAATAACAATCTGAAAATTGTTAATGGCCAACTTAAACCAGAAATAAATAATGAAATTATATTTATTAATGGTTTTCCAAGAACTAAAAATTTAAATCCAAAACTTATATTTAATTACTCTCCAAACTTAGAATATCCATACCCAAAACTTAATATTAAAAAAATAGATTTTCAAAACTTGCCAAAAAATCTTACTCCACAGACTCTTTTCGGTGGATTACATGAAGTAAATGATTATTACAAAACAATTATTATTGAAGAAGGAAATCACGGTAGAATTTTTGAATATGACTTCAATGCAAATAAGATTTTATGGACCTTTTTAAATAAAGAAAAAAATAATAATAAATATTATCAATTAATGTGGAGTAGATTTTATGAAGATTTTCCTTTATAAGATTTTCTGTAATATTTTTTTTATAAGTAATTAATCCTTATAAATCAATTTGCTCCCTTCCTTTTCAATAGAAAAATCAATTTTAGACAAAGAACTTAATTTTTGAGCAACAATATTTTTTTCTCCTTCTTTGCACCAGAATAAAATGAATCCACCACCACCAGCACCTAATATCTTGCCTCCTAAAGCACCTGCACTAATTCCAGTATTGTATATTTCATTTATCAAATCATTAGATACATTTTTAATAGATTTTTTATATTGCCAAGATATATTTAAAAGCTCTCCAATTTGATCATAATTTTCATTAACTAAAGCATTAATTGATTCTTTTACAATGCTTTTAATACTGCTAACTTTATCAATAGTTTCTTTCTCATTTAAATATTTTTGAACAGAGTGATTATTACTGAACCTTTTGATTGGTATATAAAAGATTAATATCCTATCTTCAATAGATTTTTTTTGTGCACTTGAAATATTGAAATTATTAATTTGGTAAGTATTGTTTTTATGAAATGTTATATGATTAACACCTCCATAAGATGCTGCAATTTGATCTTGATAACCTCCATTTTCTCTAAGCCTTTCCCTTTCCCAATAAATTGCTTTATCAGCTAATATTTTTTTTGTTGGAAATTCACCTCTATGTGCATACAAGCAGTTCGCCATACCTACGGCAAATGAAGAACTGGTACCTAAACCACTATTTGCTGGAAGGTCAGAATCATAATGCAACTCTAAAGTGGGAAATCTAAAATCTAATAATGCAGTCCTTATCAAAGGGTGTTCGATTTCTTGAGCTTTTTGGCAAACTTCAATTTTTGAATATGCAACTTTTAAATTATGTTCTATGACGTTACTTGGGATTCTCGTACTAACATAACAGTACTTGTTTATTGTAAAAGATAAAACTTCACCACCTCTTTCAAGAAAGTATTTTGGAATATCAGAACCGCCACCAAACAAAGAAACTCTAAAAGGTGTTCTACTTATAAACATTACAAATAACGAAAATTTTTTCCATAATATTTAATTTTTATATAATCCTTGGTTTTCTGAAATAATTATTGACTAATAATTTCGATTTGCAAAATAATGTAAAATTTTAATTTTTTCAAATTTTCAAAGCCTTACATTAAGAATTAAAAGATTTTAAACATTAATTTAATTTAATAGTTAAATTTTTGTATATTAAAAATTGTTTTTTAGTTTACAAAAATCTACTAATCTTTTATCTTACGTTAAAGGAATATTTTCATGCCAAATAAAATAATTATCGATTCCTTAAATGAATCACTTTATGGTATTAAAAAGGTATTAGCAAATAAAGAAACTTTAGAGAAAATTGAAATCGCTTCAGCGCTTTTGTATGAAACTTTAAATAGCGGAAATAAAATATTCTCTTGCGGAAATGGTGGTTCAATGTGTGATGCTATGCATTTTGCTGAAGAATTATCAGGAAGATTTAGAGAAGATAGAAAACCACTTGCTGCAATATCTATCTCAGATCCTTCATTCTTAACTTGTACAGCAAATGATTTTGGATATAAAAGTGTTTTTTCTCGATTTGTAGAGGCAAATGCTGTTAAAAACGATTTGGTATTAGCTATTACCACAAGTGGTAATAGTGAAAATATTATTGAAGTCTGTAAATATTGTAATTTAAAAGGGATAAAAGTTATTAGCCTCACTGGTAAATTAAATTCTCCAGTTTCTAAGATCTCAAACTGTGATATTTGCACTCCTAATGGGAATTATTCTGATAGGGTTCAAGAGTTGCATGGCATTATTATTCACATATTAGTTGAACTTGTTGAGAAAAAATTATTTGCTTAATGGACATCAAAAATTTATTATGAAATATTATATGTTTTAATTTAAATGAATTTAAATAAAGAGAAGATTATAGTTACTGGCGGTTCTGGACTAATTGGAAAGAATCTTGTTAAAAAATTAAAAAATTTAAATTGTGAAGTTTTATCATTAGATAGCAAAAATGATCTTAGAAAGGAATCAATTGCGGAATCAGTTTTTGATAAATTTAAGCCATCTGTAGTATTTCATCTTGCGGCAAAAGTAGGAGGTATTCATGCAAATTCCACTTACAAAGATGCTTTTTACTCTGATAATGTTTTAATAAATACCAATGTTGTTAATGCTTCGATCAAGAATAATGTTCGTTATATTTTTGCAATGGGTACTGGTTGTGCATATCCAAAAAGGTTAGAAAATCAAACCCTAATGGAGAATGATTTTCTAGATGGAATTCCTGAAGTAACAAATGATGCTTATGCGTATGCCAAAAGAGGTTTGTTAGTTCATTTAAAATCTTTAGCCGAAAATAAAAAAATAAAATTTACTTATTGTCTTCCTGCAAATATTTATGGACCTAATGATAATTTTCATGAATTGAATTCTCATGTTGTACCAGGTTTAATAAGGCGGTTTTGTGATTCAGTGGACAAAGAATCAAATCAAATACATATTTGGGGTGATGGAACTGCTAGAAGAGATTTTCTCTATATTGAAGATTGTGTGGATGCAATATTAAAACTTTCAAAAATAGAGTTTGAGGGAGTTGTTAATGTTTCTTCTAAAAGTTTGACTTCAATTAAGGATCTTGCACAATTAATTGCAAAAATTACAAAATTTAAAGGGGAGATTAAATATGATTCAAAAAAATTATCAGGTCAAAAACAAAGAATTATGAATACTCAAATTATGGATCATATTGGATGGAGTCCAAAATACTCTCTGGAGACTGGCTTGGTAGAAACTATTTCTTGGTTCCTTGATAACAGAAAGTCTATTAGACAATATTGATTTTGTTAATAAATCAAGCTGTCATTTTAGTAGGAGGCAAAGGGAAAAGACTTGGAAGTATCACGAGTAATTGCCCCAAGCCAATGCAACTAATAAAAAATAAACCTTTCTTAGATACGCTTATATGGAATTTAAAAAGACATTCAATTCGCAGAATTGTCTTGTTAACTGGATATTTATCTGAGACTTTTGAAAATTATTATGGAGATGGTTCAAGATTTGGAATTTCAATCAAATATTCTAAAGAAACCAATCAAGCAGGCACTGGCGGGGCTCTAAAATTAGCAGAAAAATATCTTGATGATTATTTTTTTTTAATAAATGGCGATACTTTATTTGATATAAATTATCTTGATTTAGCTTACTCTTTCAATCTAGATAAAGTGGGTATTATGGCACTTTATAAAGTTAAAGATGTAGAACAATATGGAACAGTAAAAATTTCTAAAAATTTAATAGAGTCTTTCAACGAAAAAAGCGAGAGAAATCAAGGTTATATTAATTCTGGTGTTGGGATATTTAAAAAAGAAATTTGTAATTACATTAATAAAATTCCATCATCTTTAGAAAAAGATATTTTCCCCCTCTTAGTAAAAGAAAGAAAACTTTTAGGAAAAAAATATAATTCTTTTTTTATTGATATTGGTTTACCAGAAAGTTTAAAAGATGCCAGAAGAATTTTACCTAATTGGCGCAAAAAACCTGCTCTTTTTTTGGATAGAGACGGAACTATAAATAAGGATTTTGGTTATGTCTACACAAAAAAAGACTTTAAATGGATAAAAGGAGCTAAAGATTTAATTAAGTATGCCAATGATATTGGTATCATAGTAATAATAATTACAAATCAATCAGGAATAGCAAGAGGGTTTTATTCCGAAAATGACTTTTTTGAGCTTACTGAAGATATCAATAAAGATCTAATATTAATGGGTGCTCATATTGATGCTACTTATTTTTGTCCTCATCATCCCCAGAAAGGAAAGGGTAAATATAAAATCGAGTGTAATTGTAGGAAACCAAAATCAGGGATGTTTGAATCAGCTTTAAATGATTGGAAATTAAATATAAAAAACTGCATTGCAATAGGAGATAAACCTAGGGATATTAAAGCTGCAGAAAGTTTAGGAATAAAGTCTTTTTTGTTCAATTCATACGGTCAAGATTTAAAAATTTTATACAAAAAAGAATTGGATAATTTAATTTAAGATACCGTTTAATGTAAAATTAAAAATATTAAATTTATAAATGGCTCCTAAGATTGCATTAATAACTGGTATCACGGGTATGGTGGGTTCTCACCTTGCTGATTATTTATTAAAGAATACAGATTGGTTTGTTTATGGAATGTGTAGATGGAGAAGTCCTTTTGATAATATATCCCACTTAATTGAAAGAATAGAGAGAAAAGATAGATTAAACTTACTTTATGGAGATTTAAATGACTATTTATCTTTGCAGAAAGTTTTAGATAAATCAAATCCAGATTACGTTTTTCATCTTGCTGCCCAAAGTTACCCTCAAACTAGTTTTGATTCCCCAATAGATACTCTTAATACAAATATATTAGGAACTGCAAAATTATTAGAAGCTATTAAAAATAAAAAATCAAAAGAGGTTGTTGTGCATGTTTGTGCATCTTCAGAAGTATTTGGGCGGGTATCTAAAGATAAGTTGCCAATAAATGAAGAGTGCACTTTTCATCCTGCTTCACCTTATGCTATTTCAAAGGTTGGAACAGATTTATTAGGAAGATTTTACGCAGAGGCATATAATCTTAAATGCATTACCACAAGAATGTTTACACATACTGGTCCAAGAAGGGGAGATGTTTTCGCCGAATCATCTTTCGCTAAACAAATTGCCCTAATTGAAGCAGGATTAATTAAACCAGTTTTGAAGACTGGTAATTTAGATTCATTAAGAACCTTCGCAGATGTAAGAGATGCTGTAGATGCTTATCATAAAGTTGTCACCTTAAATCCTATTGCTGGAGAATATTATAATATAGGAGGTACTTTTACATGTTCAATTGCTGAAATGTTGGATAAATTACTCTCTCTTTCAAAAGTTTCTGAAATTGAAGTTATTACTGATAAAGATAGGTTGAGACCCATAGATGCAGATTTGCAAGTTCCAGATACAAGTAAATTTAAAAAGCATGTAGGATGGGAACCCCAATTTAGTTTTGATCAAACTATGTTGGATTTGTTAAATTATTGGCGTAATCAAGTTGGATCAGGAAAATATTTTTTAACTAGATAATTTTTTTATTTTTAAAATTGATATCATAAATATTTTATAGCTTTTAATTGTACACTTAGCGGATTAGTTGAAGGATTAACTCTCATTAAATATTCTAGAGCATCATTTATATTTAGTTTTTTTTCCTTTATTAACCAAGCCATACATATAAGCGGAGATCTCTCAACTGCCGCTACACAATGAATATAAATACTACCGAAATTTTTTAATCTTTTAATTTCTTTTAGGGCTGCATCGATTTCTGATCGTGAGGGGCTCCTTCCTTTCTTATGATCAGGTAAAGCTACTCTTGAGTATATAAAATTTTTTTTAATATATTCATTTGGTTCGAATTCTTCCGCACTACATAAGCTCAAAATACTTTTGATGTTCATGCTTTTAAGTTGCTTTATGTGAGCATCAATTAATGGTGAGATGCCAATTGCTAATTCATTTTTTAATACCCAATTTGCGTAATTACTCTGTTGAATATTCATTTTAAATTTTATTCTCGTTTAAATAATCTAGATATTTATAAACCCCTTTTTTAAGATTTACAAAATCTTTTTCATATCCGATAGACTTTAATTTTTCTATATTTGCTTGAGTAAAGCTTTGATATTTATT
>MDSZ01250955.1_pt1 | contig 11984 bp, 9 predicted proteins | sample 811201 | NCBI WGS metagenome assembly MDSZ01 (sample SAMN05326647, study PRJNA326480) | marine metagenome | isolation source: seawater | place: Indian Ocean: North | collected 2010 | reverse complement strand
CCCAATTTGCTGCTGCCCCATTCCAGCAAGAAGCTCTTGTCCAGCTTGGCCTCCGAATGCCACCTGAGCTGCGTTTGATGCTTTAGTTAATGCTACGGCTCTATTACCTCTTGCTGCGGTCAGATCCATCGCCTGCTTCAAGTCTACTTGGCCCACCTCAGTTAAGAAAAGATTTGCGCCTTTTGCCATTTCTGCTCCAACTTTTAACCTAATCTTTCTTTCGACCTCCATAGTTTTTATTTGCTTATCTATGGCGGATCTTTGTTTAGCTATCTCTTCGGTTATCCTTTTAATAGTAGGAGCCAAAGCTTTTTGTAATTGATTAGCTTTATCTGTCTCTATGACTAAGTTGGCCATACCTTCTCTTAGTCTGAGCCCAGCCGAACCACTTCGCTCCATACTTGTCGTGAAAGTGTCTATTGTTTCTTGACTGTAACCAAGAGATGCTAGGGCCTCGCCAACCTCTTTTGCGTTCCCGCTAGATAAAGTATTTATGATTTCTTGTACTGCCTCGGCCCCGCCTTCTTCTTCGCTTTTTCTTTTAAGTGCTCCGCCTAAGCCTCCTTTTACACTTTCATCTGCACCGAGTACATCTGTTGCTAGTTTTCTAAACTGACGGTCTTCACTCTTTTCATCTATTTGCGCTCCGAACATGCCAAGGGAGAGACTACGTTTAGTGTTTTCCCATATACCTTCTTTTTCACCTAGCTCTGCGGTTTTTGCGGTTATATTCTTTCGGTTCTCTGCTCTTTTATTTTCGTTTTGCAGTCTTTGTTGCTCTTCTGTAATTAAGGCATTCGCAGCAACAGGATCAAAAGTAGTTGCAAACTTCTCTCGTATTTCCGGCCCAAGCTTCATCAATTGAGCATTTAGTTGAGAAGTAGCAGTCATTACGTCCCCAACACTTGCCCCCTCCAAACTCTCAGAAAATCTCTGAAGGGCTTGTGAGTATTTATTTAAGTCATTAGCAATTTGTTCGTTTCTAGCTGTAATAGAATCGAAACTTTTTTTAGCTTTTTCCGCGTCTCTTACTTTGAAAAATTGGAAAAACGCGTCAGTAGCTTTTATACCTACATAAGCAGCGGTCAATGCACCAGCCACAAGGGCTGCTGGAGCTGCTATAGCTGCCATCCCTGCGCCAGCGGCTCCACCGCTCACTGCTCCCATAGCCCTACCTGCCACACCAGCTGCTCCTCTTGCCACACGCCCAACTCGGCCGGGTCTCTTTAAAAAGCGGCCTCGACGGTCTCTGCCCATCCCGAAAAGTTCTAACCTTCTTCCAACTGATCCTTTTCTATTCTGCCATAAGCTTTTGTCTTCTCTGATAGTCTTTAGATTTGAACCTACTTTTGCCCGTCCCTCCTTAGAGAACATATCTTTAACTGAAGTTTTTTCTAGAGGTTTTTTACCATCTGCTACTCTCTTCTTATTAACTGCTGTTAACTTATCAGTACTTCTCTTAAGTAAGGTCTGAATACCTATTAAAAGGTAAACTGAGTTCGTTAAAGTTGACTCTGCTTCATTAAGAGCCCAAGTAGCAGTTTCATTGCCCTCGAATGCGGTACGAAGACCAGAGAAGCCTGTATTCAACATGAATATTCCACCCATCATCTTTGCCACACCTGAGGAGAAGCCCTCTGAGGCTGCTTCTATCTTATCTGCACCTGTGTCTGGCGCTGCACTTGCTGTTGGAGTCTTTGGTTTCTTGGCAAAGTTTGGTATATACCCTTGGCTCTTGCCTCCTGCTCTTTTAGGGCTTCTTCCTCTCTTTCTTTCTCTCGATATCCCTTGTTGTAAGCCCCTTGGTTCGTCTTCTGTATTATATACTCCTAAGCCTAAAGGATTACTGCCTGAAACTAATCTTGCATCTCTATCTAACCTTATTTTATTTTTATCTACCCCCGCATCCTTCTCTCTTCTTATTGATTCGAATAAAGCATTGAAGTTTGGTATATAACCTGAAGATTTTTTCTTCTTCTGATTACTTTCTTTAATTAAATTTTTAATTAATGTTGATCCGGGTCCTTTTCCTCCATCTTTTATATGAGTAAATATTTTATTAGTTAGATCTTGTTCAACCTTACCATCTACGGTTCTCTTTCCATCAGCAAAATGAAGACCTTTCATTTTAAAAGCATCTTTTAAAGTAGAATTAGCTTTTGACGTTCCATCGAAATCCCAAGTTAAGTTAGACTTCCCTGCAAGACCTGCTCTGAATGTTTTTGAGTCTTGTGTTATCGCAGATATAGCAGCTTCGAATATAGAACCTTCCGCACCTTCAGGAAGTAGGGATTCGGTTATCTTTGCCGCTTTTTCTTTTGAGAGAGCCTTGACATGCTTTTTACTAATACCAAATTCTTTTATGAAGTCACTAGTTACATCTGCAAAAGGTTCCCTAAAGCGGTCCCTGACTATATCAGCAAAGGCATTACGCTTTTTATCTTTTCCTCCTATGAAAGTCCTTTTTTGAAAGTTCTCTATAACAACTTCGTTAGGTACTGCGTCTGTATTTGGGCCTATAGCTGTAAGCCCAGCAGTTTTTCCTTCGATAGGACCTTTTCCTTCTAACATTGCCTTGGGTCCCCCAAACAAAGATATGACGCCATAAGCACCTTTGACATCAATTGGCATCGCGCCTTGCTTTATTTTTTCCTCTAAATTTTTCTCTCTTGTACTCTTTTTGTCTTTAGTTTTTGCTTTTGCTGTAGTTGCTGGGTTCTTTTTCAACCAAGCTGCGGCTGCGACTTGATCATCTTCAGTTATAGTCTGCCCAGCATACTTTTCTCCTACTTTTCCGCGAAATACTGCTGAAGCACTGCGTCTGTCTGAGCCTGTTCCTTTTCTAAACTTGTTGATAAAGAAGTTAGGAATAAACCCTTCAGCCATAGTTTTTCCTCTTTGTCCTCCTTGCAGGCTCGCCATATATTTTTTGTAGGCATCTGATCCCTTTGGAGGAACAACGAAGGTTCCTCTTTTGCCCTTGGAGCTTTTTGCCTCAAATATATCTTCGTGATCATTTACTGTAGCCCTAAACGAACCACCACGACCATCATGAAGCGTTTGCTTTCTTGTTTTAGGGTTCTTTATCTGAGAAGCAGAATAGCCTCCTTGCATCATACCCAGCACTTCGTCTTTATCTTCAAAAAAGTTAGGTATATAACCAAAGCTTTTCTTACGCTTCTTCTTGGGGCCAAACTTTTTCTCCGGACCGGTAACGGCTCCAAAATCTGGAGAAACCCCTACTCCCGCTCCGCTCAATGAATCAGCAAGCTGTCTAGATATTAAGAGTTGTTCATCTAAAGCTCCACTGTTCTTTCGTATTTGTTCAAATATTTTCTTGTGAGCGTCCTCTACTGATATAGTCCCATTCTGGATTTTGTTCATCAAATCCGGGTTTTCGCTCAGGACATCAAATATTTGTTTTTGTAAGTTTAACTGGTTCTGGAAATTTTTATTTAAACCAGTAAGGGTTTTAAACGCGTCTGCAGCAAAGGTACCTAATTGCTTAAACGTTTTAAACAAAGTGAAGCCAATAATCAAAAGACCGGGGCCTGCCATGAATTTACCTATAGCACCGAAAAGAGTTTTTCCTATGAACTGACCAGCCTTTGCGACTGTACTTTCTGACTTAGAAGCGTCTGCTATAGCATCCCCTACGTTTAATAAGTTTCTAATTGCTGGCTCCAGAGTCAAGGTTCCTAGTTCAGCAGCCCCTTCTTTGAAGCTATTTACAACCCTATTAAACTGGGCAGATAAAGTCTCGTTTAATCTAGTGTTTCTCTGTATAGCTTCATCAGTTGAACCAGCAGACACTTTTAAAGCTTTGCTGTATATAGACTGTTCGCTAGATAGATCAGACATAGCGGCCTTAAGTATGTTAACCTGAAACACACCACCAACCAACTCTGCTATCTGAGCTCTTTGAGCTTGTGTAAGATAATCGAAAGACCTAGCAAGGTTTGTTAATATTTTTATAGCAGGTAGAGTTTCTCCGCTTAAACCCTTTACTTGAATACCTAATTCCTCCAATTGATTTAGTACTCTAGGCCTTTGTATTCTTGTAAATATAGTCTTGAAACTGTTACCTATGACAGCGCCGCCTCTAGCAGTCTTCTGTTGAGCGGTTGTAACGATAGCTAAGAGTTGGTCAAAGTTAACTCCCGCACCTTTAGCTGAAGCACCAACACGGCCTAAAGCTTTAGCTAAGTCATCTGAACTTACAGCAAAGGCAGCATCAACATTAGCTAGTTTATTGATTATGGTGGTACTATCTAAGCCTACATCATTAAAAGTGTTTAAGGCCGCCGTTAAGGAATTAACAGCCTCAGCTGCATCCATACCAGAAAGTCTGGCTAGTATAAGGGCATCTCTGGTTCTTTTTAAGGTCTCTGTTAAGCCTAGACCTTGACGAGATAACTCTAAAGCAGCTTCAGCAGCCACTTTAAAAGACTGGCCCGTTTGAGAAGCTATAGTAAATAAGTCAGATCCAAATTTCTTAAGGTTTGCTGTAGAGGTATTTAATACTACATTTATGTCCGTAAGAGATTTCTCCACCTCTATCATAGATCTAACGGTTGCCGTAAAGGCCTTTTTCACCGCTAGGATAGCTCCAGCAGAAGCGCCGAAGGCAAGAACACGAGCGTTAGAGGCGTCTAAAGATTTCTCAAACTCTCCAAGTTGACCATTAATCCTACCTAAAGGACGAAAACCTTTAGTGTTTAGGACTAAATCTATATTAATTTTAGTGCCAGATGCCATGATGCCTTAAACCGTAACTTTTAAGTAATTACACCTTAAAACACGTTAAATTCCATGCATCTTTAATATTTCTTCAAAATCCATCTTTCCTCCATGTTCTTCTATTGCTTGAGCTACGTCAACTACCTCTTCCCCATCGTTTTCTAGAGTCTGTAATTCTTCTTTATCTGCCCCTATAACAGAACGCCCCCCTCCATCTCCTCCAGCTTTTGAGTCTCCCGATCTTTTAGCCTGCTCAAGGCTATTCTGCATTTCATACCATTCTATTAAGCCTTCTGGGCTTTTTTGGTAATGATCTGGAGCATTTTTGCAATTTTGCATTATACTCTTAAAGTATTTACCCATAGTGAATAGCCCTACTTGGAAATGAGTAAGCTGCAGTACAGGTTTTCCAAAAAAATTAAATATGTCGTCACTCGTAACATGAAAAAGACTCATAAAAAATGGGCTAATAGCTATTCTTTTTATATTAGTGGAGCTAAATTTTTCGAATATCATATCAGCATAATATTCAGTTAGTTTTGCTACTTCATGATCAGATAACAAATCAAAATCTTCTTTACTATATAAGGGTTCTTTTAATTCTTCGTCCTTAAAGAAAGCTTGGAGAATTGTTTCTTCGCTTTGTTTTTTGTTAGCGAAACCTTCAGCGGTGAGACCAACAGATTCAACACGTGCATTCGTCAGCCCTAAAAGCTCAACCCGCAACGTTGCTATCTTATCGTTTATTGACTGCTTTTGTTTTTTTACTATTAGCTTAGATGAAGTCTCTCGAAGCCCTTCAAGCTCTACCCCTATATCACGAATACGCTCTTCTTTTTCTTTTGTCCATAGGTCCGCTTCTATTAAGTCTTTAATTACATCCTCTTCTTTTTTTAAGCCTTGCGACTGTGCGGTTTGTAAATGTATTTCGTAACTCGAAAAAGAATATTCTTTCTCAAGTTCTTTTAGGTGCTTAATAAAGAGGGGTTTACCTTGCTCATTTAGTATCCTAGTATACCCAAAAGCTATATCCCTATAAAGACTTTGGTATTTCTCAAATGGGTCCTTATTGCTCACTTACAGGTTGATCCTTTTTAGGTTCTTCCTCTGGCTCTTTTTTGGGCTCCTCTAGCTCTTCTTTAGGTTCTTCTGGCTCCTCTTTAGGCTCTTCCTTTGGCTCCTCTTTGGGCTTTTCCTCTTCTTCCTCTTCATCAAACTCTATGTCTATGCCAGCTAATTCCCTGACCCTCTGCTCGTAGATAACCTGTAAGGCTTCATCGTCTTTTACTTCTTCTTTAATTTGGTCAAGAGAGGTATGAACTTTTTCGAAGTCTTCGTATGTTTTTACGTTACCCCCATTCCAAGCAGACAGCAAGTAAGTAGAGATTTCAATAACGTTTGTTTCGAATAAAACCTGATTAGTTTCTAGCGCATGTATTTTTTCTTCGATAATTGAATAGGCTTGTGACTTCTCGTCGAAGTCTTTTCCCGCAAAAAAAGGAGTATAATGAATAATATTATTTTCGTCTTCGTGCTTAATATAAGTTAAGTTTAGAAGCCACCACATGTTACTAAGCCTACTAGCGCGAGCCTCTGCTGTATGTTCATACAAGCTTTCGGCAGCAAACTCGAAGCTCTCTAAGTCGTTTTTAAGGGTTTCTATATCTGTTATTAAAGCATCTAGTCTATCTTGTCTTTCTTCTAAAGGTATTTCTTTATCTAGTAGATTCAACTGAATCATCTGAAATTCTTTTTCTTTCGTTAGTAGAACCTGATACTTAGCATTTACTTGGTCTTTCTCTTCGTCGCTCAAAGCTCCTTTGTCGTCACGATACCTTTTGCTGAGCATAGCTCTAGTCATCAGCCCTTTTTTAATGCCATCTGATACCTTAACCGAGTAGAAAAGATTGCACTCGTCATATATCTTTCTTGTGGGCCTCTTTAAAAATACTTCTACCTCCTCTTTGAATTCCTCTTCTTTTTCGATAGTAATCTTTTGACCCTTCTCATCAACCTTCTCTTCTTTGACCTTTTTGGTGCTGGTTCTGGGTACAGTAAAAGAATATAGCCATTTTTTTGTATTTATAGCTTTTTTCTTAACTTCTTCTTTTTTCTCTTCGTTACTCATCGTCTTCTTTAATTGTTATGTTTACAAACTCTAAAGCTTTCTCTATCTCGCGAATGCTATCATTTCCAGCGTCAAGAATTTTTTTTCTTATATTATTATATTTTTCTTCGGTAAAGTAGTCAATCAGATCGATTTTAGAAGAGTCATCAAGGTTTTTAAGCCTACCTATGAATAACTTGTGATCACCTAACAAATCTTCAGAAATTTCAAAGTATCTCTTGTATAGATTTGTGATATTCCTATGCACCTGAAAGGAAATCATATCCTTTACGGTGCTACCTTTGTCCAATCTCATCAACCTTTCACCTTTTTAGGTTATATAAAATTACACCAAAAAAGCAAAAAAAACAGGTTAACCGGCGTTGTCTGAATATAAGCCTGTAACTGTAGAAGGTCTAAAACCTGCGTCGTAGCTATCTGACAAATAGCTAGTATATGGTTCATTCGCTAGACCCATATTGGATAGTTTTTTAAAGTACTCCCTAGCTACGTGATTGGTTAGAGTTAAATAGTCGCCAACTGCTCCAGAATCTAATAGGCCGGTTATCCTTGGCTTATAGCCAGTAACAAAGAAGCCCGTGTCGAAGTCTTGATGCATTAACGATTGCAGCTCCATAGGGTCTACACCGGTATAATGGCTGTCTGAAAGGCTGGCTTTTATTGGCATACATTTATAATTACACTAAAAAAAGAAAAATCCCCGCTTTGGCTTAAGCGAGGATTCCTTAAAAGAAAGAGGATTATAACTCTAGTGATTAGCTAGTGGTTGTGACTTCTTCAAGATAGAAACCAGCTGAGGCAGCTGTAAAAGTATTGTTTCCTTCGTCAACCTGAACTGTATAATCCAAGGTAACTGATTTATTAGCACCAATACTAGAAGAAACAGAATGTCCGTCAATCTTAGCGTTCTTGAACCTTAATCCCAAACCATTAACACCTGCGGCTGATTTAAATATCTTACAGGCTAAGTCATATCCGGGGTCTGGAGCAGCAACAGATGCTGTTCCAACTATGTCCGTTAGATTACTTGCCGCTTGATCAGAAACAATACCTTCAATAGACATTGTGGCTGAGAGCGGGAATGTTATTAATCTAGCGTACTCAAATTTATCTCCAAGTCTTGAAATCGACTCTCTAGGAATATCCAAACTAACAGACATACTCTGTACGTGCAAGATATTGAAACCAAGTGCAGGTAAATCGTCATCTGAACCAAAAGCACCACCTGTTGCACAAGATCTAAACTTACAGTTTCCGGGTCTTAAAACAACCGGATCAGTAGAAGTTGACTTGGTACCAGTAGATGAAACTGTACCGACCTCCATCTTTGTAGACTCCACACCAACACTAGCAGAAGGAATCTCTCCAACTGCAGCATTCCAAGCGTAAGAAGTAAGAAAGCCTTGGTCGATTATAAAGCCTTTTTTCTTGGCGCTACCAGCAGAAAGATGATCGACACCTTCTGCAGATAAACCAATCATATATTTTTGTTTTTCTATGGTGCTGCTGCTGTTAACTTCGTAAATAACTCCCTTAGTGCCTGCGCCCGAATTGTTTCCTAATAAGATTTTTTCATTAGTAACCCCAGCTAAGAGGTAATCAAAATCTAAAGAAACTGTAGGGACCTCAACGATAACCCTTTCAATCTGGCCTAACTGACCATATTGGTTAACGTCTTGTCTTGGTACAGTAAAGTTGTAGTTAATACTCTGAACTCTCTGCAGGTTACTAGTGCCACTAGAGCCCGCAAAAAGAGCCTCGCTTTGGTAAATTACCCTTTTTCTAGTTGATGCATCAACTGATTTGAGCGTATCTGCTGTTTGTATAGCCATTTTATAAAATTCTCCTTCTTCTTTGTTTTAATTACAGTTTTTCTTAATTGCTGGGAAATATTTTAGTCCCTAGGATAACGATAAGTGTGTATTTCAAAATCCACAAAAGCGGAAAAAACGTTAGGGTTTAGATTGTCAAAATCTCCTCTATTTGAGACATTTTTAGAAACCGTAACCCTATCTATAAAACAATTTTCTCCAGTAGCTATCCCTGTATAGTTAAGTTTTACACCTGTGAAGCCTCCTAGAGCATTTAAATTTAAATCAGATTGTTCAACAATTGACATGTTTTTGCGAACAGTATCCTTTAATATACCACAAACAGCATCTAAATTAAACATAGAATCAGCTAATATTATAGCTCTAGCATTTATAAGCGTATCATCCATACCCCCAAAAGCAAACTCATCATTCCTACCTCCATTATCTTTAACGAAGATAGCTGGATAAGTTTGGACACTGGAATCTATACCTGTGGTAATTGTCTTATCGCTAGTCTTAGGGTTAAGCTCTAATTTTGTTTCGAACAATAGTTGCTCTTCCGGCATACTGGTTAAGAAAACATTAAAATCTTTTACTGCGTATCTCCCACTCACGGTCTTGCCTGCCATAGGATTAGTCGCCCCAGTGAAATATACCTGACCTTGCATATGGTTAATTGAGTGAAGCCCACTAGTTCCTACATATATTGGCCCATCTCCGTCCACATAAATCCCACTTAAAACCTGAGGGGCCGAAGACCCAGTTATACTAGCGTCTGAAACTAATTGTTTAAATGGAGAAGCGTAAACATAATAGTCTGAAAATAAACTATCTATTTGGTAAAAATTACTATTATTATTAGTAAAAGCGTCCCCCTTTTGGGTGACTTCATGGTCAACGAATAGTAGCAAGCTACTCATGACTTTATTTTCAAATTGAGTTTTCATTATCCTTGCAGCCTCCTACGGTAATTGTTTACTATCTCTGTTATATATAGAGTTGGCGAAAAAACTCCAGCATTTATAGCTTTTTTTGACTGTATCGCTTTTCCAGACCTTGACGCACCAGAAAATCTACCTTCTCCTCTAGTAAAATACATATAGTTACTAAATCCAGAGATGCCTCTCTCTATACCAATTACCCAGCTATTACCGCTCTCCCAAGGCATCCTAGCAACTAACCTAAAGCTTTCTAAAGTGGGTATCGTTAGTTGGTACCTATAAAACTCTACTCCCTTAGTACCTCTTCTAGCTTTTTGTCGACTTACTAAATTCAAGTTAGACTTTAAGATTTCCCTTACAGGGCTAATCGGATCAGTTGAACTATAAAATCCAATAAAAGTAAAAAGGTTACCTTTTCCTCCAAGCGTATTAGAGATATTGGTGCTGTTCGCTCCTCCTTGGATTTCTCTGGTTACAGGGTGTTTATCAAACTCCTGCATAGTAACGCCTTTAAGTCCAGCTACTCTTCTCTTAATAACTTTATCAACTTGTCTAGCAACAGGAACAGAATCCCTAACAACTTTTTCTAGAAACCCCGGTTTAAGGAACTGCTTGACGGTTACTACTGGCATTACTTAGTTGCCTCCAGTCTATATACAAAGAACTTAGAATCTAAAAAGCTTTTATTTGCATCTTCTGATATTATTTTGTATGATTTATTATCAAAAGTTATTTTCTCCGTTTTCCCTTTATTTATATAATTTTTACAAGCCTCTTGAACCTTTATATAAACATGACCAACGGACACTTTCTGCGGTATGTCTCCAAGTCTCTCGGTAGCTTGGTCCATATCATATCTTATTGTTGCTTCGTAAGTACCAGACTGAGGAACGTAAGTATAATTTACTGAACTAGAAGGATCTCCGTAACCAAATATTGCTGCTGTATTTATTGAATCGACTACACGCTTAGGTTCTTTATGCACAACGATATCCCTCTTAAAGGTATCAAAAATATCATTAAAAATACCGGTTAAGTTACTTTTTTCAGTATCTGATATTAAGCTGGGCATTAAGGATTATTAGTGTAAACCGCTGTTCTTATTAGGTGTCGATCTCCTTTAAAGACACCTTTAACATTATCATCTCCGACAACCTGTCTAGGTCTTACTTGGTTAGCCTTGTAGTCTCTAATAAGCTCTTTCATCTCTTGATTTTCTTGCTTCTTGAGAGAAGTTAAAGACTTTACCATTTCATTTTTATTTATTTTCTTAACTCTAGAGCCTTGGTCCGACACCTCTACAACAGTATCCGAGCCAGCGTTAGTGATATTTGTTCTTATTTCTCTATCGTAATAATGAATGACAAACATCTTTTTTAAGACAGCCGCCTCTTCTATACCTATTTCTGACTCTGTAAGTACATTGTCGTTTTTAGTGTCTGTTTCTTGGGTCAGCTCGTAAGAACTAGAGTTCACTACGAAGAATGTCCCTAAATGGCTATTCAGCCGACCAATATTGGATCTTAACCAATAAGCTATAGACGCTATAGAGTAAGCTGAAGGCTCCCCAACCTCTCTAAATACTTCGTCAGCTATATCAACAATTTTCATCTTTTAAAATTACACTTTTTATAAGCCTCCAGAGACTAATCTGGAATCTAACTCTTTGATAGCTTCCACAAAGACACCAGCCATTCTTCCGTACCAAACCGAGTGGAAGTCTGCTATTTCGTTTCCAGAGAAACCTACTTGTGTCCCAGTTTCTATTAATTCAGGGAACTGAGACGCTACATTTTGAGCGGAAAGACCTATTCTGTCTAACCCACTAAAGTCGTTATAACCGGGAGAATCCTCTGTCCACTGAAAGCGAATACCTGTTAAATTCTTAATTTTATCTATTGTACTAGTGATTTGCGTAACATTCTTCTTGTATCTTATATCAGAATAACCTGAACCACCAGATGAACCAGACGTACCTGAAGTACCACTAGGGCCAGTAGGACCAGTAGGGCCACTAGGACCAGTAGGCCCTGTTGGACCTGTAGGCCCTGTTGAACCGTTTAACCCACTATTACCAGACGATCCAGACGTACCCGAAGTACCAGAAGGACCTGTTGGGCCTGTTGAACCTGTAGATCCTGTAGGCCCTGTTGGACCTGTAGGCCCTGTTGAACCGTTGTTACCTGACGAACCTGACGAACCAGATGTACCCGAAGTGCCACTAGGACCTGTTGGTCCTGTTGGTCCGGTTGGTCCTGTAGGTCCTGTAGGTCCAGTGCCGCCATTATTACCTGACGAACCTGACGAACCTGACGAACCAGATGTACCCGAAGTGCCACTAGGACCTGTTGGTCCTGTTGG
>MDSZ01146460.1_pt1 | contig 11984 bp, 14 predicted proteins | sample 811201 | NCBI WGS metagenome assembly MDSZ01 (sample SAMN05326647, study PRJNA326480) | marine metagenome | isolation source: seawater | place: Indian Ocean: North | collected 2010 | reverse complement strand
TATAGTTTAAAGTTTTAGGATCTGAGATCCCACAAATTTTTAAACCTTTAATCATTGATTTAAGTGATCAATTAATGTTTGAATATTTTTTTTTATATTGCCTTTAGTTATTGGTCTACCTATTACAAGCCAATCGCTACCATTTTTGTAAGCCTGTCTAGGAGTTAAAACTCTTTTTTGGTCGTGAGTTAACGAATTAAGTCTTATTCCAGGGGTAATTATTTCTTTTTTAAATACTTCCCTTACAATCTGAACCTCCTGTCCACCACATACAATTGCATCTAAATTAGCTTTTCTTGCTAAATTAGCTTGATGATATACCAACTTTTTTATTTTTTTATTATAACCTATTTCTTTCACAGATTTTTCATTTAGCGACGTAAGTACTGTCACCCCTGCTATTTTTGTTTTTCCAGCTACTTTTTTGGCAGCAATTAAAGAATCTAGACCAGAATTTATATGTATAGTTATATAGTTAAAATTTAAATCTTTAATTGCCTTTACAGCAGAAGAACACGTATTAGGTATATCAGAAAACTTATAGTCTCCAAAAATTATCTTATTTTTAAGTTTAGATATAAATTTCCTTCCATTTTTTGAGTTTAGAAATTCTAAACCAAACTTGTATCCTATCTTTAATTTTTTACTATTAGTTAGCCTGATTATATTGTTAACTTTTTTAAGATTTGTTGTATCACAAGCAATAAATATTTTATTTTTCTTCATTTATTTTTTTTGACCAATATTTTGATGTTTTAAAAATTATTGAGAATTTCTCTTTTACAAAAATTTTTTCATTAGTTTTAGGATTACGGGCGTATCTTGCCTTTTTATATTTAGGTTCAATTGAAAAAACATCTCTCAATTCAACTCTTTCGTGTCTACTTAACGAACTTTTCAACTCTAAAAAAAATATTTCAACTATTTTAATTAAATCTTTTCTTAAAAAATTTGGATAATTTCTCGCTAAGCTATTAATTATTTCTGATTTTTTAGTAGACAATTAATTATTCATCATCCTTGTTCTTTTTATCCTCTAACTTTTCAGAAAGTGATGAAAAGGGAAGATTTTTTCCACTTAAAGGGCTTGAAAACTTAGAAACAGCCTCTTTATTTTGTAGTTCTTCAAGTAATTTTATACTTAAACTGACTTTTCTTTTTTCTAAATTTAATTCTGCAATTGCTGCATCAATCCTTTCACCTCCAACAAACCTTGATGGTCTAGCATCTGACGAATTTACTGCAATATTTGTCTTTTTTATTAGGAAATTTAATTCGCAGTTTTCTGGTTTTACAATAAGACCTTTGTTATCTGAAGATATTACCTGAACAGTTATTATATCATTAACCTTTTTCTCTTTGAACCAATCAAATGGGTCCTTGCCCATTTGTTTAAGACCTATTCTAACTTTTTGTTCTTCTTTCTTGATTTCCAAAACTCTGACTTTTAAGTTGTCACCTTTTTTATACTTTTTTAATTCGTCCTCCGGATTATTTGTATAGCTTAAATCATTTGCGTGTAAGAACCCATCAATGTCAAAATCTTTCAATTTTAAATATAATGCATATTCATTTAAACTTGATACCACACCGTCAATTTCACTTCCTTCAGGATATTTTTTCAAAAATGTTTCATAAGGATTTTCAATTGTTAGTTTATGTGATATTGCAATTCGTCTTTTTTCTTTATCAATCTCCGTTATTACACAATCAATCATATCGCCAACTTTAAATAATTTTTTTGGTACAATATTTCTTTTAGTCCAACTCATTTCACTACTGTGTAAAAGTGTGCTTAAACCAGGTTCTAGCGAACAAAAGCATCCATAATCAGTAATCTTATCAACTTTAACTTTGTAATTTTTTCCTATTTCATAGTTTGATATATGCTCAAATGGATCAGGAGAAAGTTGTTTGATTGAACATCCTATTTGTAATTTTTCTTTATCAATTGATATAACTTTTAAATCATGTTTTTCACCAATATTAAAAATTTCATCTGGGTGGTTTACTCGAGAGTAGGATATTTCTTGGAGATGGACTAATACATCAATTTCATTATTTACCTCAAAAAAACATCCGAATGATGAATATCCTTTTACAACAGCATCTTTAATTATGTCTCCAACTTTAAACTTTTCAATTATTTTCGCTTTATCCTCTCTTTTGTTAGATGAAACAATTTGTCTTCTAGATACACAAGCATTTCCTCTTAGCTTATCTAATTTTATTATTGCAAACTTTTGTTCAACTCCAATAAGATGATCAATATTTTTTAAAGGCTTATCGCTGATTTGTGAACCCGGACAAAACATTAGCGATCCTGTTTCAGTATGTTCTACTATAACTCCACCTTTACATTTGCTTGTAATCTTACCTAATATAGACTTATTTTCTTCGTAGGCCTTCTCTAATTTATACCAACCTTTAATTTTTTGCGCTTTTAAGGCTGAAGCAACAACTTCACCATTTTTATCTTCAATTTTCTCGAGTAAAACCGGTATTACTTCACCAATATTCATTTTTTCTTTAAAACCTATTAGTTTCAATTCATTAATATCTATAACTGGTTCACTTTTTAGCCCTGGTATAAATATGAATACAAATTTTTCAGTAATTTTAGTTATTTTGCCTTCAATTATTTTACCTTCTTCAATCTTATTTTTTGATAATTGTGAATTTAGTAATTCTTCGAATTCTTTATTACTTGGTGATGTTAAATCTTTGTAAATTTCCATTAATATTTTAATTTATTATCAATTATTGCTTTAATTTTTATAAAGCACGCTTTCTTACTTAATTTAGATGTATTAATCAAGAATGAATCTTTGGTTTTTTTCAGTGGACTAATTTTTCGATGCATATCTAAATAATCCCTATTTTTTAAGCTTTTTAGAACCTGATTATATGAAATTTGTTTTTTTAATTTTTTAAATTCTTCATATCTTCTTTTTGCTCTAATTTTTAAGCTTGCTGTTATATAAAACTTAAACATAGCATCTTTCATTATTACTGAGGTAATATCTCTACCATCTAAAACTGAACCTGAATATCTCAATGGAGGATTATAAGCACAATTATGTTGAAATGATTTTACAATTGATCTTATTCTTTTATCTTTAGATATTATCGATGCTGAAGTTGCTATTTTATCTGAGAGTAAATCTTTATTATTTAGATGTTTAAAATTAATCTTATTAATTTTTTTTTTTACTAATGAGTAAGAAAATTTCTTACTAAGTTGTATTTTCAATTTTCCAATATATCTATAAATTTTACCAGTATCTAAATATAATAAGTTATATTCTTGAGCAATAAGCTTAGCTTGAGTTCCTGCCCCTGCAGCTGCAGGCGAGTCGATTGCAACAGTAATAATATTTTTCCTCTTTTTCAATATATTCTTGCACCTAGTTGTTTAGTGATTTTTAAGAAGTTAGGAAATGAAGAATTAATCGAATCCTTATCAAATATATTCCATTCACCTCCAAATGATAATGCTGCGATGCAGCTCATCATAAATACTCTATGATCCTTTTTAAAGTTTTTAATATTATATACTTTTGATAATTTTATATTCGGTTTGCCAAAAATTTTAATACTATCATTTTTTCTTAAAACTTTTATACCAATCATTTTTAAAAATTTGATAGCTATATCTAATCTTGGGCTTTCTTTTTTGTTTAATTCTGTCAAATTTTTAAATGTAGACACTCCTTTCGCTTTTGCTGCAACTAAAAATATAACCAAAAATTCATCTATTGCTGAACTATTAAGATTTTCTGGACAATTAATTCCCTTAAGGTTTTTAACACTTTTTATATATATATCTGAAATTAATTCTCCTTTATAAATTTTTTTGTTTTTAAATTTAATTTTTGCATTCATCTTATTTAATATTTTTATTATACCTGTTCTTGAATTATTAATATTTATATTTTTAATTAGCAGTTCTGATTTATCTGAAAGCAAGGTTAGAACAATAAAAAAAGAACTAGAACTTATATCTCCAGGAATATGATAATCAAATTTTTTGAAATTCGTTTCACCTTTTATTGTAAAATAATCAAATGATTTTGTTTTTTTAATTTTAATTGGAATTTTCAGATTTTTAAATAGTATCTCAGTATGGTTTCTAGATTTCTTCGCTTTTATTTCTGTTATTCCTGGTGATTTAAGAGAAGCAAGCATTATAGCGCTTTTACACTGAGCACTTCCTAATTTTTCAAAGTATTTAACTGGCCTTAAAAACTCAGATCCTATTATTTTTACAGGCAATTTAGATTTGGTAGACTTTATTGTTGCACCAAACATTCTTAAAGGCTCAGTAACTCTTGAAAAATCTCTTGCAGAGAGGCTTTTATCTCCTAATAATGTAACTTCTTTTTTAAAATTTACTAATAAACCCAATATCAATCTTGCAAGAGTTCCGGAATTTCCAGCATTTATTTTTAGATTTTTCGAACTATTAAATCCATTTATTCCTAATCCATTTATCTCGTAGTAGTTATTTGTTTTCTTATAATCAATACCTAATTTCTTTATTGATTTTAATGAATTAATTACATCTTCCGATTCAAGAAGATTATAGATTTTTGATTTTCCTATAGCTTGAGAGGCAAGTAATACACATCTAATTGATATACTTTTGTCTCCACTTACTTCAATTTTTTTATAAAAAGGAGCAATTTTATTTTTTATATTAATATAGTTTTTCATTGATGAATTAATTTATATTAAATTCATCACCAAAATATTCAGTTTTCGCAACTTTATCACTGATTACTTCATTTGGACTACCTGAAGCAATTATTTTACCATTAGATAAAATTATTGCTCTATCAACACAATTTAAAAGATCTCTTGCTTGATGATCACATATTACGACAGAAATCTCCTCTGTTGATTGTAAATTGAGTATAGTTTCTTGAAGCATTTTGATTGTAAGAATATCTAAAGCTGCAAAAGGCTCATCTAATAATAAGATTTTTGGATCATTAATTAAAGCCATAGCTATAACAAGCTTCTTTTTTTGACCACCTGACAAATGTTTTGCTTTGATGTTTAGTAGAGAATCAAACTCAAATTGAGAGATTAATTTGTTTATTTTCTGAATTCTTAACTCTTTCTCTTTAATATGAATTTCAGCGACAAGTTTCAAATTATCCAATGTAGAAAGGTCATGTATAAGTCCTCCATATTGTGGAACTAAAGCTAGTTTAAATTTCATAAATCTTTCATTGATTGGCAATTTTGTACAATTGATACCATTAATAATAATTTTTCCATGATTAGGATCTTTTAAGCCTGTGATTAAATTAAAAATTGTAGATTTTCCTACGCCATTGGGTCCCAACATTCCCAATATTTCTTGTTTATTTATCTTCATGTTTAAATTATTTAAAATTTGTCTTTTATTGTAGAAAACAGATATATCTTTAAGCTCTACAATTTTTTCTTCCTCTTTATAACTTTTAATTCTAAATTTTTTTATTAGCGCCATTAGTTTGTGAATATTTCAACTTTTTCATTTGAATTAATTTTTATATCTTTAGTTATTGTATCCATTGTTATTGTTTGTGCTTTCATAACAGATTTATCATCTTTAACTATTACATTACCATAAGCAATAGCAATATTATCTCTTACATTTAAATCAAGATTATCACAAGTTATAATTTTATTTTCAAATTTTATGACAACATTTTTATAAAATTTCGAATTCTGATTTGTATAATTATATTTAGAATATTCTGACTCAATAAAAATTTGAGATCTTTCAGTAGATGAAATAGTTCCGTATACTTTATTAAGATCAAGTATATCACTGTTCATGGCATTAGTTTTTCCAAATTTTGCTATTATCTTAAAAATATCACCTTTGCTGTTTGATGTAATGTACTCTATATCTTTAGTAATATTTTCGATTTCTTCTTTTAAGTTATTTGTATTATCTGTTTTTAATTCTATGTTTACTTTTTTAGTGGTTGAGCTAGTAACTTTATCAGATAAGCTGTGGTTATATTCAGTATTATTAAAAATTTTGCCTTCTTCTAATTTGTTTGATTCTAGGACATTTTCAACTGAAGATAAATTTTGATTAATTATTTGATCATTATTTTGATCTAAATTCGCATTAACTGAAACTCGAATTTGATCTCCAGAGTAAAAATAAAAAAAATATATACCACCAATAATTAGAAATATTAATAATAATAATATAATTTGTAAAAGAGATTTTATAGACATTAGTTGATATTTGACTTTAAAATATCATGCATGTGAATTATCCCTATGGTTTTCTTCGTTTGTTTATTTTTATGTACACAGAGAGATGTTATTTTTTTAGAATTCATTATAGATAATGCTGAAGCTGCTAGAGTATCCTTATCTACACTCACAGGATTTTTTTTCATAACTTTTTTTATATATAAATTATCAAAATTACTATATTTTTGAGCAATCCTTTTTAAGTCTCCATCTGTTATTATTCCCGTTGTATTCCCTTTTAGATCTTTAATTATTAATACTCCTAATTTTTTATCATTAATTATTTTTAACGCTTTTTTCATTTTAAAATTTTCTTTTACTAATGGTATTTTTTTTCCAGTTAACATTAGATCTTCTACAGTTTTTAATTTGATAGAAAGAGATCCGCTTGGATGAATTTTTTTAAAATCAAATTTAGTGAAATTTTTGTGTTTCATACATGCGATAGCAATTGCATCTCCTAGAGCTAATTGAGTTGTTGTTGAAGATGTGGGAACAATATTTTCTGGTCCAGCTTCTTTGTTTTTAGGTGTAAGAAACGCTGTGTCAGAATTCTTATACAATAAAGAATCTTTTCTAGATGTAATACCAATCAACTTAATATATTTATTTCTTGATGCATATTGAATAATATTTTTAAGCTCTTGGCTCTCACCACTATTGCTAATCAAAATTACAATATCATTTGAAGTAATTTGACCAAGATCACCATGACTAGCATTTGAGGGATCTAAAAAAAAAGAGGGCGTCCCAGTTGATGAAAATGTTGCAGCCCATTTTCTTGCTATTATTCCACTTTTTCCAACACCGGATATAATTACTTTACCTTCTTTACAATTTAGCAGCGTTTGAATTATTTTATTAAAATTATTATTTATAAAACTCTTTAAATTTTTTAGTGCGTTTATTTCATATTGTATTACATCTTTTGCAAGTTTCAGTGTTTTTCTTTGCATTAGTGGGACCAAATATCAAAAGAAAATGAGGCTAAATCTAGATTTACTCTGCTATGAATAAACTTAATTGTATCATCATACAAATTTGCCCTTTTTTCTCTTATTAAAATTTTATTTAATTCATTATAAATCTTATGAAGGTATACAACATCCTTTGCACAATATTGTAGTTGTTTATCTGATAATTCGCCACCAAAGTCAGACGATTGTAGATTTTTACTAATATCAATACCAACAAATTCTTTAATTAGGTCTTTTAAACCATGTTTATCACTGTAGCTTCTCGCAATTTTGCTCATAATTTTTGTGCAGTTTACGTTTTCAACGCTTATTTTTAAGTACTTTTTGATAAACAATAAGTCTGCTCTGGCATAATGAAATATTTTATTAATTTTTTGGTTTTGAAAAATTTTTTTCAAGTTTGGCGCATCATATGTTGCTCTATTTAATTGAATTATGTGAGCATCATTATTACCTGTAGAAATCTGCACCAAACAAAGATTATCTCTCTCAATATTCAAGCCTGTAAATTCACAATCTACGGCAATATTGTCACCCAGAATTAATTGATCTGGCAAATCATCTTTGTGTAATTTAATATCTAAATTCATAAAAAGAATATATATATGAAACATAAAGAAATTCTACTTTTCGGTGCATCAGGTCAGATTGGAAGAAATTTAATAAGAAAGTTATCAAAAAATAACTATAAAATTACTGCAGTTACTAGAAATATACACAGAAAGGGTTATTTATTAAAAACACAAGCTAATCCAGGCTACCTAGAATTGGTAGAATTAAAAAACTTTAGTTCTGAAAATATAGATGAATTAATGAGAAAATGTTCAATCTGTATCAATTTGATCGGTATACTTAATGAAAAAAATAAAAATAATTTTAAAACTATTCATACTGACTTACCAGATATGTTATCTCAAAAAGCATCTATTTACAAATTAGATAAGTTTATTCATTTGTCTTCTTTAGGTATAGAAAAAGCTCATGATAGTAAATATGCAATTAGTAAATTAGAAGGTGAAAAAAAAATTATAAATAATTTTAAAAATTCAATTATATTAAAACCATCAATTGTCTATTCTGTTGATGACAAGTTTACTACTAATTTTATGACTTTACTAAGCAGACTTCCATTTATACCACTTTACTATAGCGGTAAGACAAAATTTACTCCAATACATGTTACGGATCTTGTTGATATAATATATGAAATGGTAGATAAAGTTAAACCTAGCTTAGTATTGGAGTGTATAGGACCAGAGGTTTTATCTTTCAAAGATATATTAGAAAGTTTATTGCAATCAATAGATAAAAAAAGGCTTATCTTTCCGCTCCCATTGCCTCTAGCAAAAATTTCTGCAAAATTGTTCCAACTACTCCCCAATCCGATTTTGACAGAAGATCAATTAAATTTACTTAAATATGATAATATAAAGTCTGGAATATATAAAACTAACTATGATTTAGGATTTAAAACAAAAAAAATATTTAAATCAGAAGTAGACAAATATAGTTTTAATTGGAGAACTGGTGGTCAGTTTGCTAAAATAAATGATTAAAGGAACTTAAATGTTAACTTATTTAGTAATAGGAATTTGTTTATTTTTATTAGCCCTGGTTATTTTTATTGCATCTAAGCCTATAAGTATGGGTATAGAGGCTAGACGAAATATCAAATATAATCAAACTGATGAGAATATTGAGGATCAAGCAGAAGACTATCCAAATGAAAATTATAATGCTTCTAGAAGACTAGAAAATAGTATTTCTGATGAAATAATAAAATTGAATCAGCTGAAAAAAGATGGCTTACTGACGGAAGACGAATATCAGAAAGCAAAGAAAAAATTGTTAATTTAGGAAGCAGATTTAATTTTTTTTTCTATAAATTTTGGCATTTCTTCTTCTTTATCCATAACTTCTTCTTTTTTTCCTTTTGGTTGAAAAACGATCATAAGATGAAGCGGACAATAAGAAAATTTCTCTACAGTTTTTCTACCGCAAAAGCTGGAATTTTTTTCATCAGGATTTCCTTCCATGAATTTACAAGTGTCCTCATTCAACTCTTCTAAGCTTAAATTTTTTGCAGGTTCAAAGTTAGAATCTAATATTAAAGACTTAAATTTTCCCCTTCTTCCTTTAAAGCTTAATTTGTTTTCAACTTTTTTATCGATTTTATTTTGATTTATTGAGGACCTTGCTTTTAATTTCGAAGATAAATTAAGTCTGTGAGCTTTTCCGATAACTGCATTTCTTGATACTCCTCCTATAATTTCAGCAATTTGACTTGCAGTATTGCCCTTTCCCCAAAGTTCTCTCAGTTTATTTACTTTGTTTTCTGTCCAACTCATTTAACACTATATTTAGTATATTATTTATTTAAAACAACAGCATCTTGCATAAAAACATAATAAACAAGTTTTTTTTCTATTTTTTCAACATTTTAATAAAGATAAATATAACTAGAAGTTGAAATTAAAAATTTGAATATAATAAAAAAAATTATAAATAAATATGAGCGCTTTAGCAAATAATTACAAAAGAAAAAATTTGTCTTTTTCAAAAGGAAAAGGAAGCTATTTATATACACCTTCAGGAAAAAAGTATTTAGATTTTGTTCAAGGAATTGCTGTCAATTCATTAGGTCATGCGAATAAAGATCTTATTTCCGCAATTAACAAACAATCAAAAAAAATTTGGCATGTATCTAATGCTTTTAAAATTCCAGAAGGAGAAAAGTTAGCAAAAAAATTAGTAGAGAGAACTTTTGCCGACTCAGTAATTTTCCAAAACAGTGGCGCTGAAGCTACAGAAGCTGCAATTAAAGTTGCAAGAAGATATTTTTTTTCCAAAGGTAAAACAAAAAAAAATAGAATAATCTGTATAAAAAATTCGTTTCATGGAAGAACACTTGCTGCAATTTATGCGAGTGGATCAAAAAAATTGATAGAGGGATTTGGTCCTAAGATACCAGGTTTTGACCATTTTGAATTTGGAGATCACAATAAATTAAAATCGCTAATTAATAAAAATACAGCAGCAATTATGATTGAAACAGTGATGGGAGAAGGCGGAATCAAGGTAATCCCAAGCTGGTGTATAAAAGCAATAAAAAAAATATGTGTTGAAAAAGAAATACTTCTGATACTTGATGAAGTCCAATGTGGTATTGGAAGAACAGGTAAGTTTTTTGCGTTTGAATATGCTAAGGTAAAACCTGATATAGTACCGATAGCAAAAGGTATTGGCGGAGGATTTCCAATAGGAGCCGTATTAATGACAAAAAAAGTTTCAAAAGCAATGGTACCCGGAACTCATGGATCAACATTTGGTGGAAACCCACTGGCTATGGCAGTTGGAAATGCTGTTCTAGATAAAATAAATCAGAAATTACTAAATAATGTTAATAAAATGTCAAAATATTTTATAACTGAATTAAATATTTTAAAAACAAAATACCCCAGATTAATAAAAGAAGTAAGAGGTTTAGGTTTATTAATTGGTTTACAGCTTTTTGATAAACAATCTTTATTTATTAATAAGTTAATGAAAAATAAATTATTAACGATCAGAGCTAGCGAAAATGTAGTTAGAATACTTCCTCCTTTAAATGTAAAGAAGAACGAAATTGATTTAGCTTTAAAAATAATAAATAAAGTTTGTAAAGAATTATAATAAGATGAAACATTTCATAAATATAAAAGATATTTCATATAAAGATCTTAGAAAAATTATTACTGATGCAAAAAAAAGAAAAGAAAGTAGGAAGAAATTAAGTACATTAGAAGTAGATAAAGATGCACCCCTTAAAGGCAAAATGTTAGTACAAATGTTCGAAAAAGCCAGCTCAAGAACAAGAATAAGCTTTTATCTGGCAATTAAACAGTTAGGTGGTGGCACATTAACTCTTAGATCTAACGAACTTCATCTAGGTCAAGGTGGCGAAAGTATAGCTGATACAGCTAAAATACTTTCATCATATGGGGATGGATTTATGCTGAGAACCGACAGCGATAAAAAGGTCGAAGATTTCAAAAAATATTTAACTATTCCAATAATAAATGGATTAAGTCCATCTTCTCATCCAACACAAGTTTTATCTGATGTTTTTACAGTTGAGGAAATAAAAAAAAAACCTATTTCTAAATTAAGAATTTGCTGGGTTGGGGACTCAAACAATGTTTTAAATAGCTTAATAGCAGCATCCGTAAAATTTTCTTTTAAACTTAGAATAGGTTGTCCAAAAAAATTTGAACCACATAAAAGAATAAAAAATTGGGTAAAAAATAATAACAAGAAAATTTATATATATAATGATCCTAAAAAAGCAGTATATGGTGCAGATGTAGTATTTTCTGATAAAGTGATTTCTTTAAATGATAAGGTCAATAAAAGAAAAAAATTAAAATATTTTAAAGATTTTAAAATTAACAAGAATTTAATGAGCTACGCAGATAAAGATTGCATTTTCTTGCATTGTCTCCCAAGAGGAGATGAAGTTGAGGACAGTATTTTTTTAGGAAAAAAATCTCATGTGTGGCAACAAGCACAAAATAGAGTGCATGTTCAAAAAAGTATATTGTTATACTGTTTTGGAAAATTAAGGCAAAGGTAAAGGATTATCTGAATTTTGGTTTAGATATAAAATAACTGAAGCTCTATCTTTTTCTTTTCTTAATCCAGCAAATGCCATCTTCGTACCCTTAATATAACTTTGAGGTTTTTTTAAATAACCATTCATCT
>MDSZ01112565.1_pt1 | contig 11985 bp, 9 predicted proteins | sample 811201 | NCBI WGS metagenome assembly MDSZ01 (sample SAMN05326647, study PRJNA326480) | marine metagenome | isolation source: seawater | place: Indian Ocean: North | collected 2010 | reverse complement strand
TTGGAGAAAATTCATATGGGAAAGGTTCAGTTCAGTCAATCATACCTTTAAATAATGGAGGAGGAATAAGGCTTACAATTTCAAAATACTATTTGCCATCAGGTAAATCAATTTCAGAAATAGGAGTATCTCCAGACATAATTATTAAGGAAGAGGAGGAATTTGAATTTAACTCTGATAACGATAACCAATTAAAATATGCTGTTAAACTTTTTCAATCATAACTATGTCTAATAAATTACCAATGAGACAAGGTGTTGGTATTATAGTTTTAAACTCAAATAATAAAGTTTTTGTAGGCAAAAGAAAAGACAATCCAATAGACAAGTGGCAAATGCCCCAAGGCGGAATAGATTTAAATGAAACACCTTTGATAGCAATGAAAAGGGAGCTGGAAGAGGAAACAAGTATAACTAAGATAGAAATTTTAAAAGAGCTAGAAAATTGGTTAGAATATGAGTTACCTCCATACTTATTAGGCAAAATTTGGAAAGGGAAATATAGAGGTCAAAAACAAAAATGGTTTATTGTTAAATTTCTTGGTAAAGACAATGAAATTAATTTAAATACGAAACACCCAGAATTCATTGAATGGAAATGGATTGATTATAATTTGTTACCAGATGTGATTGTCGATTTTAAAAAAAAGGTTTATTTAAAATTAAAAATGGAGTTAAAAAACATCATTAGTTAATTTGTTTTAATGTCTCAATTTTATAGTTTAAAATATATCTCTGTTTATCAGAAATATGATTTGTAGAAAGCTTACTTTCTGCATCTTTAATCATATTGCTTATTTTATCATTATTGATTTTATCTAAATTTTGTACAGAGGTTGATAGAATTAACAAATTATTATCTTTAAACTCTACAGTGCCGTCTTCAGTGTAAAATTTATCGTTTTTACCTATTTGTATTAAACCAGGTCTTAAAAAAGTTATTAAAGGAATATGGTCTTTTAAAATTGTTACTTGACCTTCATAACAAGGAATAATTGCTTCTTCTGTCTTATCCGAATAAACACTTTTTTCGGGACTTATAATTTCAACTTTGAACTCTTGCGTCATTAAATTAAGATTCTTTTTCAAGCTTTTCAGCTTTTTCAATAACTTCCTCGATTGATCCTACCATGTAAAAAGCAGCTTCAGGAAGATGATCGTATTCTCCCTTACAAATAGCATCAAATCCCTTTATCGTAGACTCAAGATCAACTAATTTACCTGGAGATCCAGTAAACACCTCTGCTACGAAAAATGGTTGCGATAAAAATCTTTGTATTTTTCTTGCTCGAGCCACAGTTAGTTTATCTTCCTCTGATAGTTCGTCCATCCCAAGTATTGCTATAATGTCTTGTAAAGATTTATATGCTTGTAATATTCTCTGAACTTCCCTGGCTACTCTGTAGTGCTCATCTCCTACCACCCTTGGATCTAAAATTCTTGAAGTGGAGTCAAGTGGATCAACAGCTGGATAAATACCAAGTTCTGCTATTTGTCTAGATAATACTGTAGTTGCATCTAAATGAGAAAAAGAAGTTGCTGGAGCAGGATCAGTAAGGTCATCGGCAGGAACATAAATTGCTTGTACTGAAGTTATTGACCCCTTGCCGGTAGATGTAATTCTTTCTTGAAGATTACCCATATCTGTAGCTAAAGTTGGCTGATATCCAACCGCTGAAGGTATTCTTCCCAATAAAGCTGAAACTTCAGATCCTGCTTGAGTAAACCTGAAAATATTATCAACAAAAAATAGAACGTCTTGACCTTCCTGATCTCTAAAGTATTCAGCAACAGTCAGGCCTGTTAAAGCCACTCTTGCTCTCGCACCTGGAGGTTCATTCATTTGACCGTATACCAGTGCTGCTTTAGAACCTTTTCCATCTTTCTTAATTACTCCTGACTCGATCATTTCATGATAAAGATCATTTCCCTCTCTAGTTCTTTCCCCTACTCCTGCAAATACAGAAAAGCCTCCATGAGCTTTTGCAATATTATTTATTAGTTCCATAATTGTTACTGTCTTTCCAACTCCCGCGCCACCAAACAAACCAATTTTTCCCCCTTTTGCATAAGGTGCTAAAAGGTCTATAACTTTAATTCCTGTTACAAGAATTTCTGTTTCAGTAGATTGATCTGTAAATTTTGGTGAAGGCCTATGTATCGGCCATTTCTCTTTTGTTTTTACGTCTCCCTTTTCATCAATCGGTTGACCAATAACATTGATAATTCTTCCGAGTGTTTCAGGGCCAACAGGTACACTTATAGGGGCATTAGTATTTAAAACCTTATCACCTCTCTTAAGTCCTTCTGTTGAGTCCATTGCAATTGTTCGCACGCTATTTTCACCAAGATGTTGGGCGACTTCTAAAATTAATTTATTTCCTCCATTATTCGCTTCTAATGCAGTATAGATCTCTGGCAGATTGTCTTTGAATTTTACATCAACAACAGCACCGATTAGTTGGGTTATGACACCTTCTTTATTCATTATAAACTTTCTGCTCCTGAGATAATTTCTATTAATTCTTTTGTAATTGATGCTTGTCTACTTCGATTATAATTAATAGTCAGTTTATCTACTAGATCTCCTGCATTCCTTGTAGCGTTATCCATAGCAGTCATTCTTGAACCTTGTTCACTTGCTGCATTCTCTAGAAAAGCTTTAAAAATTTGAACTGAAACATTTTTTGGAAGTAAGTCTTCTAAAATTTCATCTTCCTCTGGCTCAAACTCGTAAGAAATTAGTTGGTCTTTTTCATTTTGTTCTTTTTTTACAAAAGTTGGGATTATTTGTTCAGCTTTAGGAATTTGAGTAATAACGTTTTTAAAATTATTATAAAATATTAAACATTTATCAAATTGATCTTTTTCAAATAATTCAATAACTTTTTTACTTATTTGACTTGCTTCATTAAATGTAATTTTTTTTTTCTCTTTAAAGCTTGTTTTGTCGATAATATATTTTGCAAAATCTGTTTTTATTTGATCATGACCTTTACTTCCAACAGTAATGATCTTTAATTCTTTTCCCTCTTTTAAGATTTTTTTGAAGTGACTTTTTGCTAATTTACAAATATTTGAATTAAATCCTCCGCATAAACCTCTATCAGCAGTTATTACTAGACATAAATAAACTTTGTCTTTACCGTTTCCTGCTAATAATTTTGGTGCATTCTCTTCAGAAATTGATTTGGTTAGATTTAAAATTATATTTTGCATTTTCTCACTATATGGTCTGCCTTTTTCCGCATTTTCTTGAGCTTTTTTAAGTTTTGCAGCTGCTACCATTTTCATTGCTTTGGTAATTTTTTGTGTGGACTTAACGCTTTTAATTCTTTTTTTTAAATCATCTAAACTTGGCATTACTTATTTCCTTTTTTGATAATTTCGATAACCTCAATTAATTTAGTTTTGATATCATCCTCTAATTTTCCTGAGGAATTAATATTTTCTAATATCTCTGGTAAATCACTTTTTATTTTATCTAAAAGATCTGTTTCAAATTTTTTAATGCTACTAAGCTCAATATCATCTAAATAGCCACTTACACCTGTAAAAATAGACACAACTTGTTCAGCAACTGTAAGGGGGGAGTACTGATTTTGCTTTAGTAGTTCAGTAAGTTTTGATCCCCTGTTTAATAGTTTTTGGGTTGAAACATCTAGATCAGATCCGAATTGAGCAAATGCTGCCATTTCTCTATATTGAGCTAACTCTAGTTTAATAGAACCTGCAACCTTTTTCATCGCTTTTGTCTGAGCTGCAGAACCAACTCTTGAAACTGAGAGACCAACATTTACTGCCGGTCTTATTCCTTGATTGAATAACTCAGTTTCTAAAAAAATCTGACCGTCTGTTATAGAAATTACATTTGTAGGTATATAAGCGGAGACATCACCGGCTTGGGTTTCAATAATTGGAAGTGCTGTTAAAGATCCGCCTCCATTTTTATCATTTAGTTTTGCTGCTCTTTCTAAGAGCCTGCTGTGTAAATAAAAAACATCGCCTGGATATGCTTCTCTGCCTGGTGGTCTTCTTAATAGAAGTGACATTTGACGATATGCTACAGCTTGTTTGGATAAATCATCATAAATTATTAAAGCATGCATGCCGTTATCTCTGAAATATTCACCTATGGTACATCCAGTATAAGGAGCCAAAAACTGTAGAGGTGCGGAGTCCGAGGCAGTGGCTGAAACAACAGTGGTATATTTCATTGCACCTGCGTCCTCTAAAGTTTTTACAATTTGAGCAACAGTTGATCTTTTTTGACCAATGGCAACGTAAACGCAGTAAAGTTTTTTCTTTTCATCGTTAGACTCATTTATAGCTTTTTGATTAATTATTGTATCTACTGCCACTGCTGTCTTACCTGTTTGTCTATCACCAATAATAAGTTCTCTTTGACCTCTGCCAATTGGTATTAAGCTATCTATTGCTTTTAGACCAGTTTGCATTGGTTCATTTACAGACTGACGTGGAATTATGCCTGGAGCTTTCACTTCTACTCTTTTTCTCAAGACTTTTGAGGATAAGCTTCCTTTGCCATCAATTGGTACACCTAAACCATCTACCACTCTTCCAAGGAGTTCTTTCCCAACTGGTACGTCTACTATAGAATTTGTGCGTTTGACTGTATCACCCTCTTTTATTTGCCTATCATCACCAAATATAACAACCCCAACATTGTCACTTTCTAAATTAAGCGCCATTCCTTTTGAACCATCATTGAACTCAACCATTTCTCCGGCTTGAACATTGTCCAAACCGTAAACTCTGGCTATACCATCGCCGACGGTCAAAACCTTTCCAACTTCGGAAACTTCTGCCTTTTCACCGAAATTTTTAATTTGTTCTTTTAACAGTTTTGTTATTTCTGAAGGATTTATTTCCATATTAATATTCTATCATTGAATGTTTAATTCTTTTAAGTTTATTACTAACAGAGGTATCTATCAATAAACTACCCACTTGAATTTGTATTCCACTAATAAGTTTCTTATCTATCTTGTATGTAAAATCTATACTTGATTGGATAGCTTTTGAGATTTCTTCATGAATAATTTTTTTTTCTTCTTGAGATAAGTCTTTAGAAGAAACTAGAGTCGCTTTTATTTTTCCTTTTTTATTTGAACTTAATTTTATGAATTTATTTAAAATTTTATCTAAAAAATAAATTCTTCTTTTTTTAATTATTAGTTGTAAAAAGCTATTGAAAGTTTTGTTTAATGACATGACTTTTGATATTTCGGAGAATATTTTTGCTTGAACATCAAATTGATACGTTGGGTTTTTTAAAAAATCAGTAAAATCCGAATTTTGATTGCAAACCTCCAAAAGAAAATTTACGTTCTTTTCAATTTCGTCAATTTCTGAGTTTTCACTAGCTAACTCATATAGAGCTAAAGCGTAACGCTCTGAGGTCTCATTAGAAAATGTTTTTACTCCGCTCAATTTCAATCCTGTTTAAGAATTATTTAAGAAACAAATCGTCCTAGCATAGCTTAATAGGCCCTTCAAGATGATATATTATATTATGTGAAATTTATTGGATCAACATCAACCGTAAGTTTAATTTTACTTGATATTTTAAGCTTTTCCAAAATATTAGATAATGGTTTTTGGCACATATTTTTCCTTTCAGAACGTATCAAAAGTCTTGTCCTAAATTTTTTTTTTTTCTTAAATATAGGTGAGTCCACTGGACCAAGAATTTGTGTATTTTTAATTTGTTCAATTTTTTTTTTTATCTCTAAGGCGCCCCTATAACTATTTTCTTTCGAATTAGAGGAGATGATCAAGGAAATAAATCTATAATATGGAGGAAGGTTATTTTCTTTTCTTATGTTTAATTCATGAGTAAAAAAATTTTCTATATTATTATCTAAGATATTTTTTAGAACCTCATTGTTAGGATTTATTGTTTGATAAATTATAATTGAGTTCTCGGAAAATCTCCCTGCTCTACCACTGAGCTGATTATAGAGTTGAATGTTTTTTTCAGTAGTTCTTAAATCATAACCTTTTCCGGTAAAATCTGCATCTACAACAACAATGCAATTTAACTTCGGAAAATTAAAACCTTTAGATATCATCTGAGTTCCTACTAAAATGTCTATTTTTTCCTCACTTACTTGTGTGATCAAGTTTTCTGATTGTTTTTTTTTACTAAGATAATCGCTTGAAAATATTTTTATAGTCTTTTTTGGAAAAATACTTTTTAATTCTTCAAAAACTTTTTCTACTCCTGGGCCATACAAGGCAAAATCACACGATAAATTTTTTTCATTGCATTTTCTGGATTTATTGCTTCGATGACCGCAATGGTGACAGATAATTTTTTCTAATACTTTATGATACGTTAAATAAATTGAACAGTTCGGACAAATGTGTCTGTAACCACACTTTTTACAAATTAAAAATGGAGCATATCCTCTCCTGTTTAAAAAGAAAAGAATTTGATTTTTTTTTCTTAAATATTGTTGCACAATGTTAATTGTTTCGTTCGTAAAGGATTTTTTATTGAGATTTTCAATATTTAAATTAATTACTTTTGTTTTTGGTAAAGGATAATTTTTAAATCTACTTTTTAATTCAGTTTTATGATATTTTTTATTCTTTATATTATTATAAGTTTCTAATGAAGGAATTGAAGAAACAAGATGAATAGGAATATTTTCAATCGATGCTCTTGATATTGCCATATCTCTTGCATTATAGATAACGTTTTCTTCCTGTTTATAAGATGAGTCATGCTCTTCATCAACTACTATCAAACCTAAATTCTTAAAAGGTAAAAATAAAGAAGATCTTGCTCCAAGAACAATTTTAGTCTCGTTATTGGCCACTGATTGCCAAATATATTTTTTTTTATTTATACTAATTTTAGAATGCCAAATTGCTGGCTCATAACCAAAAAATAATTTAAATCTATTTTTAAACTGAGTGGTAAGAAATATTTCAGGTATTAAAATTAAAGCTTGTTTATCTTTTTTTATCAATTTTTTTATTCTCTCAAAATATACAATTGTTTTCCCCGAACCTGTAATTCCTAACAAAACTGAAACTTTAAATTTTTCACCTGACTTAATAAGGCTATTTAAAGCATTTTTTTGTTCTATGTTTAAATCATATCTTTCAGTTTTATATTTATTTATTTGTGAATATTTCTTTTTTACTTTGTCAAAATTTTTTAAATTTCCAAGACACATCTTAAGTATCATGCCTTTTGGAACTAAATTATAAATAGAAAACCAGTTTATAAATTTAATTAATTTTTTATTTAAATTAAAATTAGATATTTTTTTTTCTACTTGTTTAAGTTTAATTTTTTTATTTGATATTTTGATTTTGTCCCAAACAACTCCTATTTCCTTTTTTTTGCCAAAAGGTACGATGACCAAGTCCCCTTGATTTAAGTTTTCAATATTTTTATGATTATTTAAATAAGTAAATGGATGATTGAAAATCTTAGGTAAAAGAATCGGTACTTCCATAAATATTTATCGTTACCAATTAAAAATGAATTGGTCTTTTGTCTACAGCTAGTGCAGCTTCTTTTATAGCTTCAGTATGCGTTGGGTGAGCATGGCAAGTTCTTGCTATATCCTCGGCACTGGCACCAAACTCCATAGCTAAAGCCATTTCAGCGATCATATCTCCACAATGTGGTCCTATTATATGAACTCCCAGTACTCGATCGGATTTGCTATCAGCTAATATCTTTACAAATCCCTCTGTTTCATTATTAACTTTCGCTCTTGAGTTAGCTAAAAAGGGGAATTTTCCAATTTTATAAGAAACACTTTCTTTTTTAAGCTGCTCTTCTGATTTACCAACATAAGCCACTTCAGGAGAAGTATAAATTACTCCTGGAATTACATCATAATTCACATGACCAGATTGACCAGCAAGTAATTCAGCAACAGCAATACCTTCTTCTTCAGCCTTATGTGCTAACATCGGTCCATCAATAACATCTCCAATAGCGTAAATGTTTCCTACATCTGTTTGAAATTTTTTATTTACCTTAATTCTCCCTTTATCATCTTTTTTTACACCGACTTTACTTAAATTTAATCCCTCGGTATAAGGTTTTCGTCCTACGGCTATGAGTGTTTTATCTGCTAAAATTGTTTCCTTTGTATTTTTATCATTACTTTGATATTCAATTTTAACCTCAGAACCTTGATCCTCAATTGAAATTACCTTTGAGTTAAGTTTAAATTTAATTCCTTGTTTTGTTAATATTTTTTGAAACTCATTAGATATTTCCCTATCCATTCCTGGAGTAATAAAAGGTAAGTTTTCTATTACGGTAACTTCGGTTCCTAATCTTTTCCAAACTGAACCCATTTCTAAACCAATATAGCCACCTCCAATTACTACTAAAGATTTTGGTACAGAATTTAGAGAAAGTGCAGCTGTTGAAGAAATTATATTCTTTTCATCAATTTTAATTCCTGGAATAGTAGCTGCGGATGAACCAGTAGCAATAACAATATTTTTAGTGTTGTAATTTGTTTTCTTTTCTTTATCGTAAACTACAACACTTGATGAGGAAAAGATAACCCCTTTTCCCTTAAGATAGGTTACTTTGTTTTTCTTAAATAAAAATTCAACTCCTTTAGTTAATACTTGCACTGATTTATTTTTGTTTTTCATCATTTTTTCAATATTAAGCTTAATATCTGAGACTTCTATACCTTGATTAAAAAAATCTTTTTTTGCTTTGTGAAAATTTTCTGAAAGGTTAAGTAGACTTTTTGAAGGAATACAACCCACATTTAGACATGTTCCGCCAAGGGTTCCTCTGCTTTCAACACAAGCTGTTTTCAAACCTAATTGAGCTGCTCTAATGGCACAAACGTAACCACCTGGGCCACCTCCTATAACAATTACATCAAAGTTATTACTCATTTATTAAAGATTTAAAAATAGTCTTTTAGGTTGCTCTAAAGAGTCCTTTACTATTTTTAAAAATGAAACAGCCTCCTTTCCATCAATAATTCTATGGTCATAAGATAAAGCCAAGTACATTATTGGCCGAATTTTAACTTCACCACCCTCTACAACCGGTCTCTCTATAATATTATGCATTCCTAGGACTGCTGATTGTGGAGGATTTAAAATAGGGGTAGAAAGCATAGAGCCATAAATACCACCATTTGTAATTGTGAAAGTCCCTCCCTGCAAATCTTCAATCGTGATTTTACCTTCTCTAGCTATTTGACCAAGTGAACTTATTTTGTTCTCGATTTCAGCAAAAGATAGCTCATCTGAGTTCCTCACAACTGGAACGACTAAACCCTTATCAGTTCCTACGGCTATTCCTATATTATAATAATTTTTATAAACTATTTCATCACCTTGAATTTCAGCATTAATTGCGGGATAATTTTTAAGACCAATTATACAGGCCTTTACAAAAAAAGACATGAAACCTAATTTTACAGAATATTTTTTTTGAAAGTCTTCTTTGTAATCATTTCTCATTTTAATTATTTCGTGCATGTTCACCTCATTAAATGTTGTCAACATTGCTGCATTTTCTTGCGCTTCTTTCAATCTTTTTGCAATAGTAAGTCTGAGTCTTGTCATTTTTATTCTTTCTTCAGGACCGTGCGCTATTCTTCTTTCAGATGGTGCTGGTTTGACTCCCATTAAACTCATAACATCTTCTTTTAAAACCAAGCCATTTTTACCGCTCCCTACAAGTGATTTAGTATCAATTTTTTTTTCAGAAGCTATTTTTCTTGCAGCAGGAGAAATTCGTAAATCATTTTTAATTAGTTCATTCTTCACAGGTGTTTTTTCTTTGTGTGCTTTGTCTAGTATCAAAGGCTCCTCTTCCAAAATTAAAGGCTCGTCATCAAAAACTTTATAATCATTTTCTTTATCAAGGACTAAAGGTTCTATGTGTTTTTTTTCTACTTTTTCAATTTTTTTCGGCTCATTGACTATTCTTTGAGACACTTCTCTCTCTAATTTTGGTGGAGAGTATTTTTTTTCATTAGAGTCGCTTTTAGAACTTTTTGTCACCGGCTTTGATTGTGAAATTGAACCTAATAGAGCTCCCACGTTAACTGTTTCGCCCTCTTTTGCAGAAATATTTTCCAAAATACCATTAGATGGAGAAGGGACTTCAACGTTTACTTTATCAGTTTCTAATTCAACTAGGGGCTCGTCTGAAGATACTTTATCTCCTTTATTTTTTAACCATTTCGCTACCGTAGCTTCTGTTACAGACTCTCCTAAAGTGGGTACAACAATTTTTTCAGACATTAATTTTTAATTCCAACTACCTTTTCTAATATTTTTTTTTGTTCTGCAAGGTGTTTGTTATAATTTCCAGTCGCAGTTGTGGATGAGGCATTTCTACCTACATATTTTACTTTATTTTTTTTAAATTCAATTATTTTAAGTGTCCTATCAATGTAATTTCGTACAGTATTCCAGGCACCCATATTCTTTGGTTCTTCTTGACACCAAATGAACTCTGCATTTTTATACCTTTTTAAAATTTTTGCTAATGTTTTAGCTGGAAATGGATATAATTGTTCTATTCTAATAAAAACTACTTTATCGTTTTTTGATTTCTCTCTAGCATCTAATAAATCAAAGTAAACTTTCCCAGAGCACATGACCACTCTTTCGATATTTTTATCTTTTTGCAGTTTTATGATTTGAGAGTTATTAATATATGAATGGTCTTCAAGAACTCGGTGAAAACTATTTTTTTTTAGAAAATCGTCGATTGTTGACACACATCTTCTGTGTCTTAATAATGACTTAGGTGTCATTACAATTAAAGGTTTCCTAAAATCTCTATGCATTTGTCTTCTCAAAGCATGAAAATAATTTGCTGGTGTAGTACAATTTACAACTTGTATATTTTCCCCAGCGCACATCTGTAAAAATCTTTCCAATCTTGCGGAAGAATGCTCAGGACCTTGCCCCTCATATCCATGGGGCAGTAACAAAACAAGTCCGCTTGCTCTTCCCCATTTAGACTCTCCAGATGTGATAAATTGATCAATTATTACTTGTGCTCCATTTGCAAAATCCCCAAATTGTGCCTCCCATATTACTAAAGTCTCAGGTTCTGATAATGAATATCCAAATTCAAATCCTAATACTGCTAATTCAGATAATAAACTATCAATAATTTCAAATTTTTTCTGTTTTTTTCCTAAATTGTTTAATGGAATATACCTGTCGTGATTTTCTTGGTTTCTTAAAACTGAATGTCGTTGGCTAAATGTCCCTCTTGCTGAATCTTGACCGGACAGTCTTACTGAAAAACCATCTAGCAGAAGAGTACCAAATGCTAAGGACTCGGCTGTTGACCAATCTATTGGTGAATTTTGTGTAAACATTTTTTGTTTTTGTTCTAAAATTTTTTTTAAAGTTTTATGAATAATAAAGTTTTTTGGAATTTCAGATATACTTTTTCCGGTTTCTATAATTATTTTTTTATCAACACCACTTTTACCCCTTTTATCTTTTCCCAAACCTGGTTTAAATCTTGACCAAACCCCATCGAACCATTTTAATTCTGATTTATAATTTTTTGATGAAATAAATTCACTTTCTAAAAACTTTTTAAATTCTTGTTTTTTTTGATTAATTTGAATTTCATTGAGCAAACCATCGGATGAAATTTTTTTGCTATAAATACTTAAAGTCGTCGGGTGTGATCTAATTTTTTTATACATTATTGGTTGAGTGAATGAAGGCTCATCTCCCTCATTATGACCAAATCTTCTATAGCAAACCATATCAATCACAACATCTCGATTAAATTTTTGTCTGTATTCAGTAGCTATTTTTGCACAGTGGACAACGGCTTCAGGATCATCGCCATTAACATGAAAAATTGGAGCCTGAACTATCTTTCCAATTTCTGAAGAGTAGGGAGCTGATCTGCTATATTGAGGGGATGTAGTGAAGCCGATTTGATTGTTAATAATAAAATGAATAAGTC
>MDSZ01107662.1_pt1 | contig 11986 bp, 10 predicted proteins | sample 811201 | NCBI WGS metagenome assembly MDSZ01 (sample SAMN05326647, study PRJNA326480) | marine metagenome | isolation source: seawater | place: Indian Ocean: North | collected 2010 | reverse complement strand
TGACGAATATAATTAGTAAAATAAGGGGTTTTTATTACTAGTTGATGTGTAATAAAAACACATGGAATTTTATTAGAGTAAAGGCCATAACGATTATCTGAAATAATACCATCAATTTTATAATCATTAATAATTTCATCTAGAATATTATTTTCTTTTTTAATATTCAACAACATTTTTGGTAGTTGAAGCATCATACTAATACTCATGGGTAAATATTGTGAATATTTGATGTTATAACCAGCAAAACGAATCGTTTCTAAATTTGGAAATTCTGAATTAAGAAGATGCATTGGTCTTCCATCTGCAGCAATAATAACATCAAAACCATGATTAATTAGTTTTTGAATAATGGGGATACATCTAGTTGCATGTCCTATTCCCCAATTCAAAGGAGCTACTAAAATTCGTTTTTTTGTTTTCACAGGCCGAAAATACTTAAAACAAATTATTTTTGTATTAAAATAAATGTTTTGGCAAAAAATAAGTTAAAAAAATTTGCTCAAATGGAGAGCTATCCTCATGTTCATCAGCCTGATTTAGAACTGTTAAAAAGAGGATATAATTTGAAAGGAAAATGGAAAAAAGATTTTTTTAAAAATAAAAATCCTTTAGTTCTTGAGCTAGGTTGTGGAATGGGTGAATATAGCGTTGGATTAGCCCAAAAGTTTCCTGAAAAAAATTTTATAGGTATAGATATAAAGGGAGCGAGAATGTGGCAAGGGGCTACTTTGGCTTTAGAGAAAAAAATGAAAAATGTTGCTTTTTTGCGTATTAGAATTGATTGGATTGAGTATTGTTTTGCAAAAAATGAGGTAGATGAATTATGGATTACTTTTCCTGATCCACAAATAAAAAAAAGAAGAGCAAAAAAACGATTAATTCATCCAGATTTTCTTAAAAGATATGCTAGTTTTTTAAATAAAGATGCTTGTATTCATTTAAAAACAGATAGTCAATTTTTACATGGATTCACTTTAGGGATTATTACTGGAGAAGGACATTTTCTAGAGGATAGTACACATGATTTATATAATGCCAAAGATATAAGGGAACATATGGAAATAAAAACCCATTATGAAAAGATGTATTTAGATAAGGGTATGCCAATAACATATTTAAAATTTAGATTAAGATATTAATTTTATGATTTACTTTAAAAGGTATATCTTTGTTTTAAATTCTTTTTAATTAATGAAACTGACTAAAGAAACCATTTTAAAAGCACTCTCTAACATTTCTTTGCCTGATTCAAAACAAAGCATCGTTGATAGTAATGTAATTAAGAATATACAGATTTTTGGAACAGATGTAGAGCTTGATATTGAGATTGAAAATCCAACTTTACAGTATAAAAAGAAAGTAGAAGTTTCTTGTTTAAAAGCTATTCATGATTTTGCTTATGAGAAAGCAATGGTAAAGGTAAATTTTAAAATTAAAAAGGTTGAAAAAAAGGCTGAGATTAAAGGTAATCCAATTCCTGGAGTTAAAAATATTATTGCTGTTTCTTCTGGAAAAGGTGGCGTAGGAAAATCAACTATAACTGCTAATTTAGCTGTTGGATTATCAGATTTGGGATATAATGTGGGGGTTATAGATGCTGATATATATGGACCTTCTATGCATATTATGTTTGGGTTGCAGGGAGCAGTACCCAAGACGGTATCGGTAGAGGGAAAATCTAAAATTAAACCTTTAGAAAATTATGGTGTTAAGTTGCTTTCAATTGCTTTTTTTGCTCAAGCTCAACAGGCAGTAGTATGGAGAGGTCCAATGGCTTCAAAGGCATTGAATCAATTGTTATGGGATACTCATTGGGGAGAGTTAGATTATCTTGTAGTAGATTTACCTCCTGGCACTGGAGATATTCATTTAAGTTTAGTGCAATCTATTCCGTTAACAGGAGCGGTTGTAGTGAGTACTCCTCAGGATATTGCTTTAGCAGATGCAATAAAAGGGGTTAATATGTTTAAAATGGAAAGTATTAATGTTCCTGTGTTGGGTATAGTTGAAAACATGGCGTATTTTACACCAGAAGAATTACCTAATAATAAGTATTATATTTTTGGAAAAGAAGGGGCAAAGGGCTTATCAGAAGAGATGGAAATAGATCTGCTTGCTGAAATACCAATTTGGCAATCAATAAGAGAGGCTTCAGATGCTGGAAGACCAGCAATATTACAAGGATCAACACCCGTTGCAATAGAATTTTTAAAGATGACAAAAAATGTAATTGAGTCTATTAAAAAAAGAAATGCTAGCTTTGCACCAACTAAAGCAGTTGAATTAACGCATAATAGAGGTTGTCAAAGTAAATAGTATGGGATTAATTACAGATCAGAATATCATTGAAAAAATTAAAAATTCTCTTGTTGAGATAAGACCTTTTTTAGAGGCTGATGGTGGTGATATTAAGTTTATAGAATTAACGGATGACTGGACTGTAAAGGTTCAATTAGTCGGAGCGTGTAGTAGTTGTGATATCAGTATGTCAACCATGCGAAATGGAGTGGAAGTTGTTATTAAAAAAGCGGTTCCTCAAGTAAAGAAAGTAATTGAAATTTCTCAAACATCATAATATTACACTCAATTTCACAACACCTTATTTAGAATCATTATAAATATATTTTTTTGTGTAAAATATAATTTAAATTATGTTTTACATTTGGTTAATTTTTTATTTTTGCGTTCGATAAAATTAATATTTTTTCAAGTAAAAATATGACGCAAAATAATAGCTTTATTAAGGTTGTATTATTTTTTATTTTAACTGCTTTTTTAGTATCTCCTGTTTTAGCGGATGATATTGAAAATGGTGAAAAACTTTTCAAACAAAACTGTACTGCTTGCCACATGATGACTGAGGCAAAATTAGTTGGCCCAGGATTAAAAGGGGTGACTGATAAGTATGAAAGAGAATGGTTAATAAAATGGATTAGAAATTCTCAGGAATTAATTGCTAGTGGTGATGAAAGAGCGATAAAGATTTTTGAAGAATATAACAAATCTGTGATGACGGCATTTGATTTTTCAGATGATGAATTTTCTGATTTATTAGCTTATTTAGAAAATCCACCTGAGCCAGAGGTTATAGCTTCTGCATCTAATGATAATGTAGAAAACACCAAAATGAGTTCTTCTACTAAACTAATGATTATTGCATTAATATTAGTTACAATAGTCTTTTTATTGGTTTCATTAAAGAATAGTCTGAAATCTGCTTTAGGACAAGAAACTGAAACTATTCCAGAAACACTAATTGGTCAGTATTATTTATTTATTTCAAATAATATTAATGTGGTTTTTGCAGCATCTGTTTTTGCTATAGTAATGTTGAAATTTACATATGATGGATTAATGGGTGTTGGAGTAACTACTAATTATGCTCCTGCACAGCCTATAGAGTTTTCTCATAAAGTGCATGCTGGCATGAATGGAATTGATTGTAATTACTGTCATTCTAGTGCTAGAAAAAGCAAACATTCTGGAATTCCTTCAGCTAATGTATGTATGAATTGTCATACTTATATCAGTGAAGGAACTAATACAGGAACTGCAGAAATTCAAAAGATATATGATGCTGTTGGTTTTGATCCTGCATCAAGAACTTATATTGAAGGTTATGAGCAAAAGCCAATTGAGTGGATAAGAATACACAACTTGCCAGACCATGCATACTTTAATCATTCTCAACACGTAGTTGCTGGAGGACTTGAATGTCAAGATTGTCATGGTCCAGTTGAAGAAATGGACGTTTTATATCAATATTCTGAATTAACAATGGGTTGGTGTGTAGAATGCCACAGAGAAACAGAAGTTCAGATGGAAGGAAATAATTATTATACTCACTTGCATGAACAACTTAAAGAAAAATATAAAGGGGAGAAAATTACAGTTGATAAAATGGGAGGATTAGAATGTGCTAAATGTCATTATTAATAATTTGAAAAAATGAAGAATAATAAAAAATATTGGAAAGGAATAGCGCAGTTAGAAAATGATTCTGCTATAGAAAAGTTAGCACATGATGAATTTGTAGAAGAATTGCCATTGGATGATTTTTTATCTAAAAATCTTGGAGACACATCTACATCTAGAAGAGATTTTTTAAAGTTTTTAGGCTTTTCTACTGCAGCAGCAACTTTAGCTTCATGTGAAACACCAATAGTTAAATCAATTCCATATGTTGTAAAACCGGATGAAATAATTCCTGGAGTTGCTAATTATTATGCTACATCAATTTATGATGGAAGAGATTATGCAAGTGTTCTTGTTAAAAATAGAGAAGGAAGGCCTATAAAAATAGAAAATAATAATACTTGTACTAACGCTAGAGTACAAGCTTCTGTTTTATCGTTATATGATTCTGCTAGATTAAAACATCCATTAAAAAATGGAAAAAAATCAGGTTGGGTAGAAATAGATAATGAGATAAAAGATAGATTGTCAAAGATGAATGGGAAAAAAATTGTTTTGCTAACTTCAACAATACTTAGCCCTTCAATGAAAAATATATTTAATGATTTTTCTAAAACATATGCAAACGTTGAGCATATTATGTATGATTCAATTCCTTACGATGGGATTTTAGATGCTAATAAAAAGTCTTTTAATTTTAGAGCAATTCCAACTTATTATTTTGATAAGGCTAATGTTATTGTTTCTTTTGGAGCTGATTTTATAGGTAATTGGCTTAACAATGATTATTCAACAGATTATATTAATGGAAGAAATCCAAAAAATGGAAAAATGTCTAAGCATTATCAGTTAGAGACAAATCTTTCTTTGACTGGATCAAATGCAGATAAGCGAATACCTATTAAGCCTTCAGAACAAAAAGTTTTGATTTCAGATTTATATAATGCATTAAGTAAAAATATTAATCCTAATGATAGTAGATTAGTTGAAATTATTAAAAAATTAAGAGCTAATAGAGGAAAATCACTAATTGTTTGTGATAGTAATGACGTTAATACACAGATTATAATTAATCATATTAATTCTCTTTTGGGGAGTTATGAAAATACTATTTCTCTTAAAACACCTTCTTATATTAAACAAGGAGATAGCAATAAATTAGAAAATTTACTTGATGATATGCAGAGAGGAAAAGTAGGAGCTTTAATAACTTATAAAGTTAATCCATCATATAATTTTTATAATGCTAAAAAATTTAACGAAGCTTTATCAAAAGTGGATTTAACTATTTCTACATCATTATATAATGATGAGACAGCATCTTTAATGGAGTATATTTGCCCTGAACATCATAATTTAGAGAGTTGGGGAGATCTTCATCCATCTCATAATATTTATACATTGATGCAGCCAACCATTGCTCCTTTATTTGATACAAGACAATTTGAAGATACATTATTAAGTTGGATAGATGGAGGGGATTATTATACTTATTTGTCTGAATTTTGGAGAAAAAAAGGAGTAAATTGGGAGAAAGCAGTTCATGATGGGTTTTTCACATTTAATGATTCAACTCCAAGATTGAGTTCAATATCTTCTTTAGATTTAAGTACCTTAACTTTTAAAAATTCTAATAAAGGAATTGAATTATCAATATATGAGAAAGTAGGAATGGGGGATGGTACACAAGCAAATAACCCTTGGCTACAAGAATTTCCAGATCCAATTTCTAGAGCATGTTGGGATAATTATATGACAATTTCTGCGAGTACTGCTGCAGAATATGGATTAAAGAATTGGAATGTTTCAAATGGAGCTTTAAATGGAAGTATTGTAAATATAAAATCAAATGGCAAGATTATAAAGAATGTTCCAATAATGATACAGCCAGGGCAAGCTAATAATACTGTTGGTTTAGCACTTGGATATGGAAGAACAAAATCAGGAAAAGCAGCAAACAATGTTGGTTTTAATGCTTTTCCATTTTTGAATTCCAAAACACTTACTATTGAACTTGTTGAAGGAGAACATGAGTTTGCTTCTATACAATTACATCATACAATGATGGGAAGAGATATGGTAAAAGAAACTACATTATCAGACTATATAAAAGATCCTGCATCAGGAAATGATAGAGTTACTTATCCAACTTTTAAAGGAAATTTACCTTCAGACAAACTTAGTTTATATGATGAACATGATTTAAAAACGGGTCATTTTTGGAATTTATCTATTGATTTAACTGCATGTACAGGTTGTGGAGAGTGTGTTATTTCTTGTCAGGCAGAGAATAATATACCTGTTGTAGGTAAAGAAGAAGTGCGAAAAAGTAGAGATATGCACTGGATGCGTATTGATCGCTATTATTCTTCTGATATGACTAAAGAAAAAGCTAAAGATGAAGGTATTTCAGCAATAAAAATGTATAAACAAATGGAAGATCCTTCTGAAAATCCAGAAGTTGTTTTCCAACCTGTTATGTGTCAGCATTGCAACAATGCTCCTTGTGAAAATGTTTGTCCGGTAGCAGCTACTACTCATAGTAATGAAGGACTTAATCAAATGACATATAATAGATGTGTTGGAACAAGATATTGCGCTAATAATTGTCCATATAAAGTGAGACGATTTAATTGGTTCCAGTATTCGGAAAATGATAAATTTGATTTCAATATGAATGATGATTATGGTAAAATGGTATTAAATCCTGATGTAGTAGTTCGTTCTAGAGGAGTTATTGAAAAATGCAGTATGTGTATTCAAAAAATACAGCAGATTAAATTGACAGCAAAGAATGAAGGTAGACCTATTTTAGATGAAGAAGCGCAGACAGTTTGTGCATCTTCTTGTTCTACTAATGCTATTGTTTTTGGAGATTCAAATAATCCAGAAAGTGAAGTGTCTAAGTTAAAAACAGATGAAAGAGCTTATGATCTTTTAGATCACTTAAATGTTAATCCATCTGTTTTTTATCAAACTAAAGTAAGAAATAAATCGTAATGCATAAAGAATCAAAAATAAGAGATCCCTTAATTAATGGTAATAAAACATACCATGATATAACAAAGGATATTGCTAGACCTGTTGAAGGTAAAGCAAATAAGTATTGGTGGATTTTATTTGGTTTATCAGCTGTTTTAATGCTATGGGGATTTGCTTGTATGGCCTATACAATTGGAACAGGTATTGGAGCCTGGGGATTAAACAAAACAATTGATTGGGCTTGGGATATTACTAATTTTGTATGGTGGATTGGAATTGGTCACGCAGGAACTCTAATTTCTGCAGTATTGTTATTATTTAGACAAAAATGGAGAATGGCTATTAATAGATCTGCAGAAGCAATGACAATTTTTGGTGTTGCTCAAGCAGGACTTTTCCCTCTTATACACATGGGGAGACCATGGTTAGCGTATTTTGTATTTCCAATACCTAATCAATTTGGATCTTTATGGGTTAATTTTAATTCTCCTTTATTGTGGGATGTTTTTGCTATTTCAACTTATTTAACAGTTTCTTGTGTTTTCTGGTACATTGGCTTAATTCCTGACTTTGCTATGCTAAGAGATAGAATGAATGAAAAAATTTCTCCAATGCGAAAAAAGCTTTATACCTTATTATCTTTTGGATGGAGTGGAAAAGCAAAACATTGGCAAAGATTTGAGGAAGTTTCATTAGTATTAGCAGGCCTTGCTACTCCATTAGTTTTTTCAGTACACTCTATTGTAAGTATGGACTTTGCAACTTCAGTTATTCCTGGTTGGCATACAACTATCTTTCCCCCCTATTTTGTATTAGGAGCACTTTTTTCAGGTTTTGCAATGGTTGAAACATTGTTAATTATAATGAGGAAAGTTGTAAATATGGAAGCATATATTACAATTAAGCATATTGAATATATGAATGTTATTATTTTATTTACAGGATCATTAGTGGGTGTTGCGTATATAACTGAGCTTTTTATGGCTTGGTATTCTGGAGTTGAATATGAACAGTATGCATTTTTAAATAGAGCAACAGGTCCATACTGGTGGGCATATGCAAGTATGATGACTTGTAATGTTATTATTCCACAACTTTATTGGATTCATAAAATAAGGACATCATTAGTAGCGACGTTTATATTATCTATTTTTGTTAATATTGGTATGTGGTTTGAGAGATTTGTAATTATTGTAACTTCTTTACATCGTGATTTTCTTCCTTCTGCCTGGACAATGTTTTCTCCTTCTTTTGTTGATATTGGAATTTTCCTTGGAACGATTGGGTTCTTTTTTGTTTTATTTTTATTGTACTCAAGAGCTTTTCCAGTTGTTGCGCAAGCAGAGTTAAAAAGTATACTTAAATCATCAGGATCTGAATATAAAAAGTAAAAATGAAGAATAAAATTATACACGCTATTTTTGATGATGAACAAGATGTCTTGACTGTTGTTAAGGATTTAAGAGAAAATAAAGTAACAGTTAATGAAGTTTATAGTCCATTTCCTATTCATGGTCTAGATGCAGTACTTGGATTAAAAGAAACAAGAATGGCAATTACAGCATTTATATATGGATGTATTGGACTGACTTTTGGAGCATTATTAATTTATTATATAATGATTTCTGGAGTTGGAAAAAGTTGGCCAATGAATATTGGTGGAAAACCAAATTTTACTTTTTATCATAATTTACCATCTTTTGTTCCTATTATGTTTGAATGTACTGTACTTTTTGCTGGTCACCTTATGTCATTAACATACTTGTTTAGGAATAAATTATATCCAGGATCAACTACTACAAGCCCTGATCCTAGAACTACTGATGATAAGTTTTTAGTTGAAGTTTTTTATAATGAGAATAAAGAAAGTATTGTAAAAATACTTAAGAAATCTAATGTTAGTGAAATAAATGAGAAAGATGAGATATAAATTAATAATAATTAGTTGTGTTTATATGCTTATTGTTTCTTGTGGAAATGATGGGAGAGGTTTTGAGTATATGCCTGATATGTATCGTTCTCCTTCATTAGAAACATATGGGAAAAATAATGTTTTTAAAGATAGTATTAATGCAAGAAAGCCTGTAAAAGGAACAATTGCTAGAGGATATTTAAAAACATTCAATTATGATGAAGGTTTAGCAGGATATTTGGAAGCAGGAGATAAAGCAATTAATCCATTTGAGAATAATCCAAGCAATATTGCTGAGGGCGAGGCTCTATATGGAATGTTTTGTAAGCATTGTCATGGATTAAATGGAGCTGGAGATGGAACAATTACACATCCCATCTATTCTGCAGTTCCTGCGTATAATGATACAAAGCAAAAGAGAAGATCAGAAACTTCTATGAGTGAATTGAAACCAGGACATATATTTCATGCTATAACTTATGGTTTGAATGCCATGGGGCCACATGCGTCTCAAATTACAGAATCAGAAAGATGGAAGATTGTATTATATGTTCAAGAACTTCAGAAAAATAAAGATGAATAAATTAGATCATAACATGTATACGCCAACTAAGAGGATTAATATTATATCAATAGTTATGATAGTAATTGGTATATTATCATGTAGTGTTGCTTTTATTACAGATAGTCATGCGGCTTGGACAAACCTATTATTTAATAATTATTTCTTTTTAGGTATTTCCATATTTGCAGTTTTCTTTGTTGCATTGCAACATGTTGCAGAAGCAGGTTGGTCTACAGTTCTGAAAAGAGTTCCAGAAGCTATTATGAGTTTTCTTCCTATTACTGCAGTAATTATGTTATTTATCGTTATTGCAGCAACATTACATTGGAATCATATATACCACTGGCTTGCAGAAGGAGTCATGGATCCAGAAAGTGACTATTATGATAAAATTATTGCTGGAAAAGAAGCATACTTAAATTCCACATTTTTTCTTATTAGATCTTTTTTATATGTTATTATATGGGTCTATTGTGCTAGAAGATTAAGACAAATTTCTTTGGATGGAGATCTTGAAGGAGAGATTGGAGAAAAATCTTATTGGAAAGGGTTGAGAGTTTCAGGTTGGTTTATTGTTTTATTTGCAGTAACCTCTTCAACAGCAGCATGGGATTGGATTATGTCAATTGATACTCATTGGTTTAGTACTTTATTTGGGTGGTATATTTTTAGCGAATGGGCAACAATAGGGTTTGCAAGTATTTTGTTGTTAACCTTATTTTTAAATAAGCAAGGATATTTACAACATCTTAATGATAGTCATATCCATGACTTAGGAAAATTTGTTTTTGCATTTTCAATTGTATGGACATATATGTGGTTTTCACAATTTATGTTGATATGGTATGCAAATATTCCAGAGGAAGTTATTTATCATATGGAGAGAATAGAATTAGATAATTATAGATTTCTTTTTTGGTTTAGTTTGGCAATTAATTTTGTTATTCCAACCTTATTTCTTATGAGTAGAGATGCAAAAAGAAACAAAAATCGTTTAATTTTTGTATGTATTGTAATTTTAATAGGACATTGGATAAATTCTTATTTACTATTTGCTCCTGGAACTTTACACGATCATGGACACTTAGGAATTCTTGAGTTAGGATTAGGAATTGGTTTTCTTGGATTATTTATAAAAGTTGTACTTAACAGCTTAAGTAAAAGAAGTATTGAAATTAAGCACCATCCATTTCTTGAAGAAAGTAAACATTTACACACTTAAAATAGGTTATATATATTTTTAAAAATATGAAAACAGATTTCATATTATATACAGAAAATAGTAATAAACCAATAATAGTAAATCAAAATTCAAATAAGCATTTACTAAAAAGATGTCAAGATAATTGGTATCATAGGCTTGATATAAAATATTTAAATAACAAATGGTATCATAAAATATTTCCCAAGTATTCTAATATAGAATATTTATTTATCCATATTCCTAAAACAGGAGGTACAAGTTTTAAATTTAATGTAATTTATAATCAAAATATTACTAAGAAAATAGCAATATATCATAAGTTTAATTATCCCCCAAAGGAGAATTCGGAACTTAATATTTTTAAAGAAAAAAAGAAAATGTTTACTTTAATTAAAAATCCGACAAAGACTGTAATTTCTGCTTATTTTCATTTTAATCATCTCTTAAAAATAAATTTAACAGATTTTGCTACTAAATATACTAATATGCAAATTAAATTTCTTTTAGGATATGATATTTGTTCTTCATATGAAGTTACAAATAATGATTTTGAAAAGATTAAAGGGTTGATAGATGAAAAAAAAATAATTATAGGCATTCATAAAAATAAGTCAATGAATGATATATATAATTATTTAGACTTACCAAGTGATCAAGTAGATAAATATGTTTTAAATAAAAAAATAGATGTAAAATATAATCTACAAGACATACCAAAAGAATTAATGAGATATATAAAAAAGATAAACAAATATGACAATATGTTATATGATTATATTTTAAATAATTAATGTTTTTCACATCCAGAAGTTATATATAACAGAATTGTTTTTATCATTTATTGTTTACATTTGTTTTTATAATGAATGAACATTTAATCCCAGATCAAGAAGATTTATCAAATGAAGAATTAGCTTTAGAGCAAGTACTACGCCCTAATTTATTTAAAGATTTTGAAGGTCAAGATAAGATTGTTAATAATCTTCAAGTATTTATAGAAGCTGCTAAACAAAGAAAAGAAGCATTAGACCATGTTCTTTTACATGGCCCTCCCGGATTAGGAAAAACAACTTTAGCAAATATTATAGCAAATGAGTTAGGAGTTAGTATAAAAACTACATCTGGCCCCGTATTGGATAAACCTGGAGATTTAGCAGGCTTACTTACAAATTTGGATGAACGAGATGTTTTATTTATTGATGAAATACATAGATTAAATCCTATTATAGAAGAATATTTGTATTCTGCTATGGAAGATTATCAAATTGATATCATGATCGAATCAGGCCCTAACGCAAGAACTGTACAAATAAAAATTAATCCTTTTACTTTAATTGGAGCTACTACTCGTTCAGGTCTTTTAACTTCTCCTTTAAGAGCTCGTTTTGGTATTAATTCTAGATTA
>MDSZ01212561.1_pt1 | contig 11988 bp, 9 predicted proteins | sample 811201 | NCBI WGS metagenome assembly MDSZ01 (sample SAMN05326647, study PRJNA326480) | marine metagenome | isolation source: seawater | place: Indian Ocean: North | collected 2010 | reverse complement strand
TTGTAGAACAATGGACTGGTAAGAATGCATTTATAACTGAAGCTAATTTTAATGATTTGGATTGGTCTTCTGGTGCTGACCCATTAGATGTAGGTCTAACATTACAATGTGACTATTGGATACTAGAATTTTAATTTATTGATAATTATCAATTTATAAGTTAGAGTTTATCAATTGCAATAAAAAGGTGACAAAATAAATGTCACCTTTTTTTGTTTTCTATATATTTATATATACAATGGTTGTAGAAGAATCTTATATATTAAATTTAATAATAAAACGGAGGTTGTAAGATGGCAGAACAAAAACAAGCCAAAACTAGTACACCAATACAGAAGAAAGAGTTTCCTACTGAGATAGTTACTCTGCCTAGTGATGGTTTCTTTTATTCAGAAGATAGTCCTTTAAAAAGTGGTAAAGTAAGGATTAAATATATGACAGCTAGAGAAGAGGATATTCTTACTAGTAGGAATTTAATTCAAAAAGGTATTGTTCTTGATGAATTATTAAAAGCTCTTATAGTTGATAATGGTGAAGGTCAAGCTATCAATATGAATGAATTGTTATTAGGTGATAAGAATGCAATTCTAATATCAGCTCGTATTTTAGGTTATGGAGCTGACTATGAATTTGAAATGCAAGACCCATCAACTGGTGAAAAAGTGAAAGATTCAATAGATTTAAATTTACTTGATACTAAAAAGGTTGATTTCTCTAAATTAGAAGAAGGTCAGAATAAATTTACATATCAGTTACCAATCTCAGGTAAGAATATTGAGTTTAGACTTTTAACACATCAAGATGAAAAAGAAATAGATATTGAGTTGAAAAAACTTAAAAAATTCGTAAAAGCAGGTGGTGTAGAACCAGAAATAACAACTCGTATGAAAAGAGCTATTATAGCAGTAGATGGTAGTACTGATAAAGGTGAAATTAATAGATTTGTCGATACAGAATTTCTAGCTCAAGATGCAAGGAAATTTAGAGAATATTTGGGTTCAGTTTCCCCAGATGTAGATATGAGGTATAATTATACTTCGGAAGATGGAACTGAAACGGAGGTTACTGTCCCTATGACAGTTGGGTTTTTTTGGCCTTCCACCGGAAGTTAAACCACAACTTCATAAACAAATATTTAGTCTTTGCTATTATAGTCAAGGTGGTTTTTCCTTTGAAGAGGTATACTTTATGCCTGTTAATCTGCGTAAATTCTATCTTCAAGAACTACAAGATACTAAAAAGAAAGAAAATGATGAATATAAGAAAGCTCAAGGCAAATCTAATTCATCCCCACCAGCATATGCTCCTCGTAAATCCTAATTCTTGGATGTAATTTATCATTTCCTTATATTTATATATGAGTCAGTCTTTGTAAATATAGGGAGAAGATAAATGGCAAAAAAATATATTGTTAAAGAAGGTATTCTAAGTAAGTTCGTAAGTGCCCTTACACAGAATATTATTGATAAGAAAAGAGCTAAAAATCAGAAAGCTCTAAAAAATGACCCTGTTTTAAGAAAAATGGAAGACAAGTTAGCCAAAGACATTCAAGACTTTCAAGATTATGTTGAAAAAAAGACTGGTCGAAGTAATGATGAGTTTCTTAAAATGCTTGGAAGATAATTTTTTAATGGTTATTATAGACAAATCAAATTAAATAGGTATAACTTATGGCATTAAGTAAAAAGGAAATGGAAATAGCAAGACAAGCCGAGAGAGAACACTGGGAAGAGCGAGCTAAAGCCTATGAGACAGCCAAAAAAGAAGAACAAGATTTAATAAAAAAAAGAATTAAAAATGGACAACTTACTGCTGCAGAAGAAAAGAAATTAGAAGAAGCTAGACAGAAAAGGCGTGATAATTATGACGCTTGGTGGAAAAAGAAGAAAGCAGATACAGATAAAGCTGCTAAAGATGCACAAGATGAAATAGATATACGGATTGAAGACGAGAGTGCATTTCATAGTTTTGCTACAACTATAAATAATAACCTTCACAAGGCTAGAATGGCAGGTAATAAAGAACTTGAAGGGTCATTAGAAAATTTACAAGGTAAGACATTTGCAGTTGCAGAAGCAGAAGCTAAAATTGGAACTTCCAAATATACAAATATCGATTATAGTACTGAGTTAGCTACTCTTGAAAAGAAAAGAATAAACCTTATAATAGAGATGAACAGAGCTATTGAATCTGGTGACACAAAAGCTATTGAAGCAGTTCAAAGAAAGATTGACGCTAATGACGAGGAAACAAAAGGAATACAGATTTTACACGATAAGGGTAAGATAATGAATCGTCAGAATGAGATACTTACTAATGGATTAAAACCACTCGAAGATATGAAGGATAAGATGGAAAAAATGGCTATGACATTAGAGCTGATGGTAGCTAATCCAATGTTCTTATTTGTCGCTTTGGCAGCTGCATTAGCTGCTCATTTTGTCAAAACTGAGGAGTCCTTTGAGAAATTCAGAAAAGATATGGGAATAACTAATTCCGAATTTACAAAATTTAGGGATACTGCATTAGCAGTGTCTAATAATATGGCAGACATTGGAGTTTCACTTGATGACGCACTAGGAGCTACAGAATCATTAATTAAAGAATTTGGTGATATGGGTATAGCTAGTGAAAGGAATGTGGAAACAGTTTTAAGAATGAATAAAGCTCTTGGTTTGACCAATGATGAAGCAACTAAGTTCTTAAAAGCTATGTCATCCATACAAGGTGGTAGTATAGAAACTGCTGAAGCTCTAGCTGCACAAGCTACTAATATGGCTCGTGTTGCTGGTGTAGCTCCTCAAGCTGTAATAGAGGATATGACAGCTAATGCAGATAATTTCGCTGGATATATCAAAGATGGTGGTAAAAATCTTGCTGAAGCTGCAGTATTTGCTGCTAAAATGGGAGCCTCTGTTCAACAGATGGTTAATATGGCAGACCACTTATTAGATATAGAAGCTTCTACTGAGGCTATGATGGAAGCTCAAGTATTGACTGGAAGAAGTATAAATTTAGAAAAAGCTCGTCAAATGGCTCTTAATAATGATATTAAGGGTATGGGAGAAGAAATACTCAAACAAGTAGGTACAGAAGCTGAGTGGAATAAGATGAATAAAATCCAAAGAGATGCTATGGCTAAAGCTATGGGAATGACTACCGCTGAGATGGGTAATATGATTTCCAAACAAGAATCTCTGAAAAAATTACAAGATGGTTCATTATCAACACAAGAAGCTTTGGCTAAATTACCACTATCTGAGGTGATGGATGCTAAAGGTATTACAGGACCAATTACTGATATTAAAAATTCAATTAAAGCTATAGCAGTTAATCTTATGGAGGTATTCAGACCAGTATTTAATTTTATAGCTCCAATAATAAAAACAATAGCTTGGGGAATTAGTTTGGTAGCAAAACTACTTAACAATCCAGTAGCTAAGGGTATATTATATCTATGGATGATGTGGAAACTTATCAATAGTGAGTTAGTGTTTGGATACGCTCTTAAAGTTAAAGATTTCATTTGGTGGATGGGTGCACAAATTAAAAAGAAAGCTATGATGCTTTGGGAGTTTGCGTGGGATAAGAAAAATTGGTCTTGGAAATTAGCTAAACAGAAATTATTTGGTGGATTGCAAGCCAATTTACATAAAAAAGAAATGCTTAGAAAGAAAGCTGAACAATCTCTTGACGCTAAAGGTTGGAAAGCCAAAATTAAAGGTATGAAGGATAGAATTATGGGTAAGGGTGCTGGAACTAAACCTGACGCTTCACCAAGTAAAGCTGGTGGTGCTGTTTCATCTACTGGAGCACAAGGTAAAGGTACAGGTTCTATTATGAAATCTGTTGGTAAGATTGATTTCAATAAAGTACTTAAAGGTGCAGCTGCAATGATTATTGTAGCTGGAGCATTATTTATATTTGCCAAAGCCCTTCAAGAATTACCTACTGAACCAGCTCCTTACATAGGCGCCGCAGTTGGTTTAGGAATGTTAATGTTAGCTGTATTATTAATGGGTAAGATGCAAGGTCAACTAATTAAGGGTTCAGTAGCCATGCTTCTGATGGGTGCAGCGTTTCTTCCATTCGCATTTGGATTGTCTTTAATAGCAGATGTATCTTGGGGAGCGGTTATAGCCGCGGCAGGTGCTTTAGTGATATTTACTGCAGCTATATTTGGTCTTGGAGCTCTAATGATGAGTGGTGTGGGTGCTATGTTATTTGGAGCTGGTATTGTAGCTTTTGCATTATTAGGAGCTACTATGATTATATTTGGAGCTGGTTTAATGGTTGTTGCAACAGCCGCTTCTCTATTATCTGAATCAATGAGTGGTGTAGCAGTAGGACTTACTGAGTTAGTAGCATCATCAGATGGAATATTTAGTTTAGCTCTTGGATTAGGAGCTCTAGCATTAGGATTTATATCTTTAGCTGGAAGTTTAATGATATTAATGCCTTTCTTACCACTATTATTGGTATTGGGAGCTAGTGGAGTTATTGGTCAGGTATTAGGAACTGCAGAACCAGCCGAAGGTGGTGGTGATGGAGGTGGTAAAGAGAAGAAACAGAGTCAAGCTTCAAAAGATAGAGAAAGAATGGTAATGTTGTTAGAACAGATTTTAGAAAAAGTATCTACCGATGGTGTAGTTAAATTAGATGGTAAGAAAGTTGGTGAAGTATTAGGTGGTGGAGCAGGTGTAGGGCCACTAGTTGGGTAATAGGAGAATAAAATGTCAATAGTAACTAAGAAAAACATACCTGGTTCAGGACAAATAGTTAAAGGTTTTGGTGATGATTTAGGATATGACGGATTTGACCCAGAAAGAATACCTTCAACTGGAAAAACTATTAAGAACCCAGCTGGATTTGGTGATGATTTGGGATATGATGGATATGACCCTGAAAAAAACTGGTATGATGGAAAGAGTAAACTAATCATTCCACCATCAGGAAATACACAAGGATTTGGTGATGATTTGGGAATTGATGGATATGACCCAGAAGGAATACCTTCAACTGGAAAGATTCAAAATACAATGAATCCAATGAGTAGTAATAACATTCCACCATCAGGACAAGTAAAAGGATTTGGTGATGATTTGGGAATTGATGGATTTGACCCAGAATCAATTCCTTCAACTGGAAAGATTCAAATGAATCCAATGAATAGTAATAACATTATAATTCCTCCATCGGGTCAAATAAGAGGATTTGGTGATGATTTAGGATTTGATGATTTTAATCCTGATTCAATTCCTTCAACTGGAAAAATTAATCAAGGTTCAAGTAAAATAATTAGTGGTAAACGAAATATACCACAATCAGGAAAAATAATTAAATAAGTGGAGAATTAAATGGCATTAGTGTCACAAAATAATATACCTCAGTCAGGACAAATAAAAAAACCAAAAGGTAATCCTGAATTAGGTAACTCGCATATTCAGAGTAGCTTAGGTACACCACCTTCACAGGGAACTATTGATAATTTTGAAAATCCAACTAAAAAATCTACTTGGAAATCTGAAAATAAAGAAATTACACTAAACAATGGTCAGGGTACTATAACACACGGAATAGGAGTTCCCGATACTACTATAGCTTGGAATGTTTCAAATACAGGACAAGATATAACTATGGATTATAGTCCAATAGGTGATGGGGGTTCTAGGATTCAACAAAATCTATCAGATGATGTTTATAATAGAATGTCATTTGAACAACAAAGACTTTGGAGTGGCCCAAAAGCTGCACTTTGGAATGCAGAACCACATATTATAGTAAGACCTGATAATCCAGAAGCGGCTCTTGAAGGTAACGATTATACTGAAAAATTACAACAATTTGGTATTTCAATATCACCACAAGATGCAGTACGATATGGAAGACATTTATTGAGTCCACGAGGATTGGAATTTTTAGCTAATGAAAATGTTAGAACAAAGAAAAATCCATATGAAGAAGGTTTTGATGGAAATACTTTAAAAGCGGCTGAAAACTTTTCACCAAAAACATTTAATCCATTAGCTGTATATGTATCGAGAGTTTTACCAGCTCATATGGTCAGATATACAGACCCTAAGTATGGCGAATTAATAGATACTTTGATAGGTGCTACTCCATTGAGAGCTTTAGCTTTAGAAGGTTTACAAAGAATAGCTGAAAATATGAAAATAAAACTTCCTGGAGATACGATTAAATCTAATCTAGAAAAAGTAGCTGATGAAGAGATAACTTTGGGACAAGGAGTTTCAAATATAGCTATATCTTGGGCAGAAGGAAAAGCAATACAAAAATCTCAACAATATGGAAAAAAACTTCTAAATAATCTTAATAGAAAAGAAAAAGGTTCAGCAGTATCAGATAAAGAGAAACCTCCTGCTAAGGAAAAAGAACCAAACAAATTATTCTTCCCATCAGATTATAGGGATAATAAACCTTATGCTAGTTTTACTACTTGGAAGAATATTCATTTTGGAGAACCAAATAGAAGTCATTGGTTAGGAATGCAAATATTTAATTATAATCCATTACAATCTGATGTATATAATCGTGGAATACCAATGTCAAGTACTGCTGCGTGGAATAAACATTTTCAAGAAAATGGAATAAAATATACTGTACAGACTAGTAAAATAAAAAATCGTCAGTATGGATATGAAAAAGCTGGATTTGAAGTTGGAGCTGATTCTTCAATATATGCCCCAGATAATGATGGAACGGCTGGAGAATATTTTAACAAATATGGTCTTAACGAAGATTTTCAAGAAAAATATGATAAAGTAGATAAAATATCTAAACACGAAGCTAAACACGAAAAATTACATAATGCTGTTTATGACGGAGAGACAAAAGAATTATCACCATTACAAGCACCAGTAGATAATACAGGTGCGACATTTTTAACTAAAAACTGGAATCATTCAGAAAAAAAATATCAACCAACAGGTGAACCAACATTAGATAGTACTGATGATGGTAATGTTGGAATTACTCAGGTAGGTGTAGATATACCTAAGAATCAAATTATTAGAAAAACTGCTACTCAAACGGCACACATAGATGGTAAATCTCCAGATAAAGATGGAAATTACTCAAAGGGTACAGAAATTATAGATAAGTATAAAGCTCATTTGTATGGTGAAATTGCAGAAAATAGAAATCCTGCTAATGTCAATACTTGGGGTAGAAGTATTGAAAATGTTAATAAAACTAATCATATAAAAATGGGAACTGCTGGAAGAGCTGCACCTGGTGATACCTATTTAGGTGATGTGATAAATAAAGCAGAAATTCAAACATTGGACTCTCTTGATAAAAGTGGTGAAGAGTATGATGATTCGATAGTTTTTAAAATTAAAATTATGAATACTAAGGAATTAATTGTATTGAGAGCTTTTATAGAAGATGTTTCTGATAGTGTAACACCAAATTGGACAAGTATTAACTATGTTGGAAAACCAGACCCAGTTTATGTTTATAAAGGTGCTGAAAGAAAGGTCACTTTGAAATTTTCACTAATTTCATTTACAAAAGAAGAGCATAAAATTTTATGGAACAAGGCTAATAAACTATTGGGATTAAATTATCCATCTTATGCTGAAATATCAGGTGGTGGAAAACGAATGGTACCGCCTATGATACGATTAACAATCGGTGATTATATTTCAGACCAACCTGGTGTTTTTGAAAATATTAATATTACACCACGAGATAATAGCCCGTGGGAAATTGAAAAAGGTAGTCAGTTACCAATGCATTTAGATGTTAATGCATCTTTTATTTATATTGGTGACCATTTACCTGATTTAGAAAATCCAAAATTTTATAACATAGATGGTGTTCAAAAAACAAAAAGTTAACGAGGTAAAATATGGCAGATAGATATTTAAGAATAAGGAAAATGATTGATAGGGAAACTAATAATAGAGCCTATACTTCAACATTATATCCAGCTATAAATCCTAAGAGTAGTGATATTGTTACTGTTGTTAAAGTTGGTGCTCAACGATTAGATATTCTTTCATATAGATTTTATGGTTCTCCAGATTTATGGTGGATTATTTCTCAAGCCAATAATTTATCTGGGGATACAATGGTAGTTCCACCTGGAACAAAATTAAGAATACCACAAGACATTGAAACTATATTGAGGGATATGGACAATTTAAACAATCAAAGGTAGGTTATAATGGGAACATTAAGTACATCATTCTTATCTAATATACATCCAAAGATTCAAGAAGAACTTTTTAAAAAAATGGATTTGGAACAAAGAGGTATTCAAGGCTCGCAAGATGTTAAATCTTGTTGGGCAAAAATGACTTCTGGTGCTGGTGGAAAAGAAGCAGCAATTGAACCAATAGTTTTAATGGGAGGAGAGTTATATCAGAACAAATTAAGAGAAGGTTGGGAAGAAAATTATAATTGGTCTACATCACGAGATGGTACTTTGGAATTTGGACAATCTGTAACAGATACCAATGGTGAGATATATAGACCTCAAGCTGGATTGACTGGTATAGAATGTAATACTGATGGTTCATATGGTTCATTGAAAAAGGCTACAGTTAGTTGGCAATGTTGGTCTATGAATGATTTAGCTAGATTATCAAAAGCTTTTATGACGATTGGACGCTCTGTTATGATTGAATGGGGGTGGAGTGCTGCACCTGGTGAAATCTTGACTTATGCTGCAGATGAAATGAATAAAGCTATAAGAGAGGGTAAGAGAAGAATTATTGAGAATAAAGGGAACTATGAAATAGTATCTGGTGTTGTTAAAAACTTTTCTTGGTCTGCTAACGCAGATGGTGGATTTGATTGTTCGACAGAAATTATATCACACGGAACACCTATGGTGGAGGGTGGTATGGGTAATGATTCTAATATTCAAGTACCTGGTGGAGGAACTACGGAAGATGAACAAGCTTTAATGGCATTAACTTCATTGGGTTTTAATAATTTACAAAAATATTTGAATAATATAAAATTAGAAGTTGTAAGACATCTTAATCCAGGTACAACTATTAATGACCCGTGGCTTGGAAGAGATAATGTTCCAGGTGCCTCTGTATTTGGTAGAAAAAATGTTGAAATTAGAGATAGTGCTTTGGTATTTGGTTCTGTTACTTTTGTTAGTTGGGGTTATTTTGAAGATAATATTTTAAGTAAATATTTAGGTAGAGTTGCTAAAGATTCGGATGTTAAATATACATTTAGAAGTGTTGATGCCGTAGAAGATGATAGTGGCAATATAACTTATAGGTCTGTAAAAGTTTCAAATCATCCAAAATTAGAAACTGCAGATTCTCGTATATGTCAGTTTCCTGGGCAAGGTGGTAATACTAATAAGGGTTCATTTGATGATTTCGCAGTAGATGGTTCAAAAAAACAAGGTTATCTTAGAAATATAAAATTAAATGTAGAATTTATAAAGGCGTGTTTTTTGGAAGCTGATACTCTACAAGCTGGAATGGATAAATTATTCGCAGGTATTAATGATATATGTGGAAATATATTTGATTTTAAAATAATGGCAGATGATTTACAGACTTCAAATTTAAGAGTTGTAGATATGAATGTTCTTGAAAATGATGTTCAAGATTTATTAAAGAATAGAAGTACTGTGGGAAATTATCACGGATTATTTTACTTTCCATATATGAATGCTCAAAATACATTAGTTAGAAGTCAAGAACTAGCTGCTAAAATACCAAATTCTGCTATGTATGCTGCATTATATGGTTCTAATAAAGTAAAAGTTACAACGACAGAAGAACCAGTAAGAATATCTGAGGGAACAATTGAAGCTTTTGCAGAACATCAACGAGATGGTAAAATAGTTGATAAATTCTTAGGTGGATTTGGTGTTCCTGATGCTAGGTATAAAAATTTTGGAAACGCTGATGGAAGTTTGCCAACAAGTGGTCAAAAAGTTGATGTAGCTGCTAATCTACAAGGTGGTTCAGGACCACCACTTACAGAAGGAGCTACATTAGAAGGAACTATGGAAATTTTAAGTAATAAAGAAAAAGAAGCAGATGCTGCAGAAAACTCAGAAGAAGATAAAGGTTTTTTTGAAAGTGCTTGGGATTGGTTTACTGATGGTGTTTCATATTTAGTAGATAAGGTAGCAGAAGGGTGTGAGTTATTGTATAGAGCTACTCAAGCTGCATTATCAGAATATGATATGGGTGAAATAAAGACATCATTCCAAATAGCTCAAATGATAAAAGAGATTCAGTATGATGGGCCAGACCCAGTTATTTATAATACTGATTTTATACTACCATTAGAATTAAGTTTAACAATTGATGGAACAGGTGGAATATTTCCTGGAAATGCATTTTCGACAGATTATATTCCAGAAGATTATAAACCACATTCTCATCCAGAAGTATCAAGTCATATGAAGGGAGCTGTATTTATGTGTAAGGGAATAAAACATTCAGTTAGTGCAGAGGGTTGGTCAACTTCATTTGAAGGATTGATGAGAGCATCAATACCACCACAACAGGAAAAGAAGAAGTAATATGGAATATAAAGATATGAATGATATGGCTAGGGATTTGTATAGACGCAAAAAACTTATGCGTAAAAAATATTCTAGGCCTGTATTACAAAGGTTAGCTAAACAATATGGTTTTAGTGATATTAATGATGAAAACTTTATCAATTTAATATTACCTCCCGATTCAGTTAATGCTAAAAGTGATATTGATTCTGATGATTTGAGTACTGAGGATAAATATACTTCAATGAAAAAGAAAGCTAAAATTCTACATAGAAAAGATATTCAATATTCAAAGGATGGTAGTAGTACTAGTGGTGAAATAGAATTTGATGTTATTAAAGCTGGGATGTATAAAGAATTAGTTACGATGAATAATGCAGAAAGAGAAATGGAACATCCAGTTATTGTACAAATAGAACCAACAGATGAAGAGCGTCAAACTGGTTTTATGTTTAGATATTTTTTACAACAAGAAAATTCACCATCTGCACCAATTATAGAAGTGGATAAAGAGCAATATGAGGGTTGGTTGAAAATAGGTGGAGGAATTGATAGGACATTTTATAATGGTGTAGTAGTAAAATGGAGAATAAGAGGTTCATTAGAAACAGTAACAGGTGATGATGGTATTATTAGAAAAGGTGTTTTAGAGGGAAATACTGCTAGTATAGATTTAGCTTCAGAAACTTTACCCGCTATTAAGACGCAAGTTGTTAATCTTGTTAAATTTTGGAAAAGATAGCTCTTGACTTTAATAGTTTAAAGCTCTTATATTATAAACAAATAGGTTATAAAAATGCAGGTTATAGAGAAGATTACTCAATTAGAGGAGTTGAAATCATTTAGTGATAAGTGTTATGCAGTTCCTATATTTGTAGATTCAAAAAAACATAGACTGAATAATTCACTTTCATTATTATATTTGAATTGTGAAGATAGAGAGTTTATGCTCTGTTTTGACCATAGTGAGTCATTAAATATTCCACTTGATTCTTTAAATAGACTAAAATTTAAAAAGGTATATGTTCCAAATAGAAGTGAATTAGAGTTGGATAATATGATTGATATATCTTTACTTTACTATTTGAATACAAATAATCCATTAGAACTTGATTTTGAATTAAATACACACAATTATTTTGAGCGTAAATATTATAGATTTAGTAATTTAAATAAGTTAATTCCAATATATAAACATCTTGAATATTGTAGAAAAGTTGTTGATAAAATGAAAAGAATAGTTGAAGTGTGTGAGGAAAATGATGTATTTCACATTTATAATAATAGTGTTTTAGAGAATTTAAAATTTATCGAGTCTGCAGGTTTAAAGGTAGATAGAAACAAAATTCCAATAGACTACCAGAGACATATTAGTACAGGTGACTTTGTATACACCGAATATAACCCATATACATCGACGGGTAGACCATCTAACAAGTATGGTGGTATGAACTTTGGTGCATTAAATAAAT
>MDSZ01082608.1_pt1 | contig 11990 bp, 18 predicted proteins | sample 811201 | NCBI WGS metagenome assembly MDSZ01 (sample SAMN05326647, study PRJNA326480) | marine metagenome | isolation source: seawater | place: Indian Ocean: North | collected 2010 | reverse complement strand
TGGTATCCATACGGCTATGCAAGTGGAACTGTCAGAAACTATGGAGTGACAACCTCTGTTACCACAACCCATTACACAAGCGGTGGCTCTGGTGGCTCTGGTGGCAAAGGTCAGGGATATGTAAGTGGAAACGCAAGCGGCTCTGGTGGCTCTGGCGGTGGTACTAATGCTGGTGCTGGTGGCACTGGTGGTACAGGTGGCACTTATGGAAATACAGGCGGCACTGGAAACACAGGTGCAAGCGGCAATTACACAGGCGGCTCAGGTGGTTCTGGTGGTGGTGCAGCTGGCAAATACATTCGAGGCATCAGCTTCGTTACTTACACAAACAACGGCAGTAATTTAGGAGGTACGGCATAATGCAGTACACGGTCGGAGAAATAGAAAACAACGTAGCTAAGATTATCTTTAGCGATGGCACATGGTCATACGTAGAGCTTAAAGCTGACATGACTGAGGCTGACTTAGATGAATTAGTTTACACAATAATCCCACCGCACCTCAAGGTAGGCAGCGGTAAACCTTCATTCCTAGAAGCAGGGCAGAGCAGAACAGCTGCACTCAAACCAGTAGAAGAAGGCGGAGAGTAACATGACTAGAGCAAGAGACTTCGCTGACGTAATCAGCGGTAATTTCGACTTGCCAGTTGGTTCGTTAGACAATGCCTCTGGCTCAAGCCTTTTCATCAGATACGCTAACTATCAGCCACCTGGAACAGTACCAGCTAACACTCCTGTAAGTATCATGGGAAGTAATTCTGGCAGCCAGTACGGCTGGTCTGGGCAAGATGGAACGCTAGACGCTCCTTTAGGTTCTGCATTTACTGTCACAAGAGTAGGTGCAACGACTGGCGGCGTAGGAAGCACACAGCATATCGGTGCATCAACATTCCGCTTTGATATTACCAATAACACTGGCTCGACCATCAACATCTTAAGTGGCACTACATTTATTCAGTCTAACTTGACGCTCGCTGGTGGCACATCAGGTGCAAGTTACATCGATAGTAACATTAATCCTACCGGCAGCCCCACACAGATACTCGCACACGCTCAGCAGTTTAGCACCAACACGACTGCTAACCATGCAGCCAATGCCTCAAACTCTTATACTTGGACTAATGGCTCTAGTATATCTTACGGCTTTAGGTTCTTCAGCTTTGGCACACACTTCAATGCTGGTCTGACAGTAAACCATCTTGAAATGATGTTCGGTGGTGGTGTCTATAACAGTGGAGTAACAACAGCCTCTCAAGGCTTTCGTGTTGCCTTTGCATACCCAACTCTAACTGAATCATGGACTACACTAAATGCCACGCCTCAAGCTGGTGATGACGCAATAGGTTTTATGTCTGGTAGCTCAGCGTCAACAAACGCAGCTGACTACGAGTGGATGTCTTACTCTATGCCTACTTCCTAAGGAGAAATTAATGCGAACAGACGACATGGCAGTAGCCATTGGTGGTGTTAGTGCACCATTGTGGCTGCCAGCTCTAAACGAGTGGGTAGCTTTGTGTGTTGGAATTATGTCGATCACGTACTTGGCAATAAAAATATACAAGTTCTGGAGAGACACAAACAATTAGGAGTCTTAGTTGCTTGCAGAGTTAGCTGCAGCAAACGCCGCCTTTGCGATTATTAAAAAGACAATTGCTAACGGTAAAGACGTAGTTGACTGCGGCAAAGCCATAAGCAATTTTGTGACAGCTAAAGATGAGCTGCACACTCGAGGCAACAAAAAGAAAAACTCTAAGTGGCGGTCTAATAACGACCTAGAGGAATTTATTGCGCTCGAGCAGATAAACAAAAAGGAAGAGCAACTAAAAGAGCTCATGATCTACTACGGTAGACCTGGACTGTGGCAAGACTGGATTAAGTTTCAAGCACAGTGCCGCAAACAAAGACAAGAAGATAAAATACGAAGAGAGCACGAACGAGAGCAGTTGATGGAGTGGATGACCATATTCGGTCTAATCGCCATCGGCACAGCAATTGTCGTGTACTTTTTCTATTTAGTTTTGATAGCAACACGAGGTTGATGATGCCAAAACTCAGCGACAATACTGAAGTGGCTCTACCCCTTCGTAACATCATATCAATGGTCGCTGCTGCTTCTTTGGCAACATGGGCATACTTTGGAATTATAGAACGTCTTAATCAGATCGAAACCAACATAACTATGATGGAAGCTGATTTAGAACAAAACACTGAGTTTCGCATTAAGTGGCCACGAGGTGAGATGGGCAGCCTGCCAGCAGACTCTGAGCAGTTCATGCTTATAGAGCACATAGCTAGCGAGCTAGAAAAGTTACAAACAGAGATAGAAGAAGGTCGTGCACCTTACGACCAACAACAAAAACTAACGCTGGACTTCTACGAAAAGCGCATAAGCAATTTAGAACAACACATAGAGAAACTAAGGAACGGTTATAATGATTGAGCTAACATTTGTGTTGTTGCTAACAATCGGGCAAGAGCGCATGGAATACACACCTTACAAATCGTTGTCAGAGTGTTTGTCTATAAGACGCAAAATAAAACGCAACGTAGGTCACACTGCTAACTTCGATGAAAAATGGTCTTGCAAAGAACTTACAGTCTTGATGCTAGACGGAGAAATACTGGAGATTGTAAATTGATTGGAATGCTTATACAGGGCGTAATGGGCATTGCTGGTGAAGCTGTTGGCGGATACATGGAAACCAAAAAAGCAAAAGCCAAGCAGAAGCTCGTTAAAATAGAGGCTGAAACAAGCCTTATGGAAAAACAAATTAGCGGTGAAATTGATTGGGATGTTGAAGCAGTCAAAGGCTCAAAAGAGTCGTGGAAAGATGAGTACCTTACAATTTTGTTTAGTATTCCGCTTTTACTCTGTTTCTTGCCGTTTACTGTCGATTACGTAGAGCGCGGATTTGAAGCGCTAGCAATGACACCGGACTGGTACAAGTACACTTTAGGTGTAATCGTGTCAGCTTCGTTTGGTATTAAGGGTGCAACAAAGATGTTTGGAAAAAAGTAAATGGTAGCGTCACAACTAGTTAATCAAATTATAAGACACGAAGGATTGGAGCTTAAGCCTTACAAATGTACGTCGAACAAACTAACAATCGGCGTTGGCCGAAATCTCGAGGATGTTGGCATAACAGAGGCAGAGGCAAAGTACCTTCTAATGAACGATCTCGCTCGTGTAGATTCACAAGTAGAACATTTGATGCCGTGGTCAGCGCAGCTGAATCCTGCGAGATACGACGCACTGCTGAACTTTGTGTTCAACGTAGGGATCGGAACAGCTCTGTTGTTCGAAAACGCAATGGCAGCGCTAAAGGAATCAGATTTCGACACAGCGGCAGCAGAGTTGCTAGACAGCCGTTGGAGCACCCAAGTTGGCAAGCGCGCCGAAGAGCTTGCGGAGCAAATACGAACAGGTGAATACCAAGATGGAAGCAATCACTAAATTGATAATGAAATTATTTAAAATAAAAGAAAAGCCACGAGTTATGTACTTAAGCGGTAAAAAATAACTTCAGACGCAATTTTTGTCATCCTATGCACTGGTCCAATTGTGGACCGGTGTTTTTTCACTTAAATACTAAGGAGGACAAAATGTTATTAAGTGAGCTACTTGCTGAAGCAGGCATGAAGCTCTGGAGAGATAAGGAAGGGTGCGAAACCTTTCACAGCCAAGCACGGAGGTGCATTAACTTTCTTAATGATCCAGAGATTAACGACATCGACACAGCTATGGTCGACAAGTTCATTGAGAAGCTAGAACAGCTTAAATCCCATCGGGGCAGACCTTTAGCGTCTCAAACAATCAATCACAATGTTAGCGTACTAAGCACACTGCTAAGGTATGCAAAGCAACGTGACTGGATCGATAAACTCCCTCACTTTTCACGCAAACGACCTGCGGGACACCGTGTGCGTTGGCTTTCTCCAGATGAAGAAAAGAAAGTTTTTGCGGCTATGGACACTGCTGAGTATCTAATAGCAAGGAAACACAGGGAAGAAATGAAAGCAATCATCAAAATTCTCATAGATACAGGTATGAGACGAGGTGAGGTGCTTGGTCTTACTCGTGAGAACTTAGATGGTCAATGGGTAAGACTGTGGAAGACAAAGACTGGTCGAGCTAGGTCGGTACCGCTTACACCAGAGGCACGAGAGCTTCTGGAAAAGCATGTACCATTTGAAATCAAAGACCACCAAGTCCATAGGTTTTGGGCGAAAGTGCGCGATGAAATAGGACTTAGCAAAGATGAGCAATTTGTCTTGCACTCACTTAGACATACAACAGCCACCCGAATGCTACGTAAAACAAAAAACATAGCTATGGTGCAGAGACTGTTAGGTCACACAAACATATCTACAACACTTAGATATGCTCATATTGATGACCAAGATCTGCTAGAGGCTGTTAATTCCTAATGACAAAAAAACAGTGAAATGCAGCTGGTTATGGCGCGCTCGAGAGGATTCGAACCCCTGACCCCTAGATTCGTAGTCTAGTGCTCTATCCAGCTGCAAATCACGAGTTTTCTTAACGGCTTCGCTTTTTGTCGTTAAGAAGACACAATGTACAGTCGGTTTACCTTGTGTAAAGTTTCCAAAATGTTACAAGGTAACATGTCTCATCTTGAAGAAATGCATTCAGCTTTTATGATCGCCTACGCAAAACTTGTGATTGGCGCGCATAAGCATAGAGTACGTGCAGAGCAAGACCCAATTAGCAGATATTTCAATCACACTGCTGGACGTTTTGTGTTTGCCCGCATGATGCTGCTCGCTTATTTAAATGCACAACCTCACAAGTACACTATTACTCGTGTAGCTGAAACACTCGACATGAGCAGACAAGCAACGTCGCACATGATTCATGAGTGTTTAGATGCCGAATATATATTCAAGTGTAAAGATCGAGGTTACTTCGCAAGCGAAGAACTTTTTAACGCTTTTTTACAATTTATGCCAATGCATGAGTCAATAGTTAAAGAGTCAGGCGTCATAGACTTTTATTTAGGTCTGCAAGCAACACGCAAAGTAAGCTAAAAACGTAAACTGACTTTACCCACCAATGCCAACTCAGATTCGTATTTGAGTCAAATCACTGTGTCTTGTTCAGACACCAAATCCCCACAAAAATCAATGTGTAGCTAAGAAGCCGCACTAAAGCAGATTGAGACCATAGGAGGACTAATGGATTCTCTTAACGATACCTCTATGCTTGAAGAAGGTATAGATAGATTTCTTGAACAAGAAGAAAAACTATCAAAGACTGGTATTCTAGGAACTGTAGACACTAAGCTAGTAAAAGGCGCATTGCCCTTAGTAAGCAAAGCGATATTAGATGAACTAGAAGTTGTCAAAAAGACACCTAGCAGACCATTCTGGTTTTTCGCATTAGATAACCTTAATAGCGACAAAGTAGCATATATTGGTTTAAATTATGCGTTTATTGGTGTCGGTCAATGTACTGACGTAACCAACATTTGCAGCAACATAGGTAAGCAAATTTGCATTGAACTTTGGGCCAAGCGGTTCGAAGAGTCAGACCCTAAGCTGTACAAGCGTTTGTTCGAAATGGCCAAACGCAACCACAATTCACCAAAGCACCGTTTGAAAGCCATGTCTGCTGTAGCAGGTCGAGAAGGCCATCCAGTAGAAAGGTGGGATAGTGAGCAGCTGGTGAACGTTGGTCAAGCTGTACTTAACTGCACCATGGTTGGATCAAAACTGTTTGAAGTTTACGACCGTCCAAAGAAGAAGTTCTTCGTCAAAAACTTAGGCTTGTCAGAAGTTGGCAGAGCGTTAGTTGATGACTTGACTGACTCTATAAAGTGGATGTCGCCGATCTTCAAACCAATGTTGGTCGAACCAAAGCCGTGGACTAGCTTCGATTCAGGTTGCTACCACGACACTAAACTAGCCTCGCTCGTGCCATTAGTGCGGCGAGTGAGTAAGAAGCAAAGGGAACTGGTTGAAGGTGCGTTTAAGTCTGGCGCTATGTCCAGAATAACGAGAGCATTGAACGCTATTCAGTCTACTCCCTTTGCCATTAACGAGCTTGTGCTGGAAGAAGTCGTGCATGCTTGGGAACGTGGTGACATCATCAGCAAGTTTCCTCGTAAGGCAAAACTTAAAGTGCCTGGCAAGACCACAAACTGGTCTGAACTGGACGCTAAACAACGCAAGCATGTTAAGAAAACAAAAGAAAAAATCATATTACGCAACAGGGCATTTGATGCTGATGTAGTTAATATGACAACTGACCTCAACTTAGCGGTTGAGTTAGCTAAACACGAGAAGTTTTATTTACCTCATAATTTAGACTTTCGTGGACGTGTGTATCCGATACCAACATTTAACCATCAACGAAGTGATCACATACGCGCACTGTTTCAGTTCGCACGTGGTAAGCCGTTAGGCAATGATGGTGCATATTGGTTGTGTATTCATGTCGCTAATACTGGCGACTTTGACAAGATAAGCAAGAAGTCGCTGGATGATAGAATAAAGTGGTGCAACGATAATCAACGCGCACTTTATCTTATCGGCAAGAAACCTGCGTTAACCAGACACCTTTGGCAGCAAGCAGATAAACCATTTTCATTCCTTGCAGCATGTGTAGCTTTTGCTGGATATGTTGAAGAGGGCGATGATTATGTCTGCCACCTGCCTCCAGCAATGGATGGAGCAAACAGTGGGGTACAACACTATAGTGCCGCACTAAGGGATGCTAAGGGTGGTGCAACAGTTAACTTAACAAAAGCAGCTAAGCCTGCTGATGTTTACCAGATTGTTGCCGACAGAGTTAATGAGGAGTTGCAGCACGATACTTGTGATGAAGCTGAACTGTGGAAACAGTACGGTGTAAATCGCAAGGTCGTGAAGCGCAACGTCATGACTTTTGCCTATTCAAGCGAGAAGTTTGGTTTTAGGCAACAGCTCATAGAAGACTTGATGAAGCCATTAGAGGACGAAGTGCTCGAAGGCATCAGGTCAACTCATCCGTTTGGTGACGACAATGGGTCGAAAGCAGCAACCTATATGGCTGGAAAAGTCTGGGATGCTGTTAACGACGTTGTCACTAAAGCAGCAGAAGGCATGCGCTTCATACAAAAATGTGCACAGTTGTGTGCTCATGAAGCAAAGCCTTTGATCTGGACATCACCCATTGGTCTGCCCGTTGTGCATGCTTACGAAGATTACAACATTAACCGTGTTAGAATTTTCTTGTACGACAAAGAAATCAAACCAAGTGATGCCTCAAAAAATAGCAAGATTACTGACGATGGAGATGTTTACAACTGCATCATGGTAAACTTGCGCACTACGCCGAAAGGCACGTTGGATAAGATGAAACAGCGCAATGCTGCTGCACCAAATTTTATCCATTCTCTTGACGCTAGTCATCTCATGTACAGTGTAATTGCTGCACTAGATGAAGGCATCGAAGACTTCATGTTAATTCATGATAGTTTTGGTACTCATGCTAGCGACACCTGTACGTTCGGGTATTTAATCCGAGAGCAGTTCGTCGCTATGTATGAGCACTTTGACGTCATGCAAAGATTATATAACGCCACATATTCACAGCTCAATGACAACAGTCGCATGGGCATGGTTGATTTTCCAGAAAGTGGTGATCTTGATCTGCGTGAAGTACTGCACAGCCACTACGCGTTTGCTTAACTCTCAAAATAAGAGGTGAAGTATGTCGTACGAACAACGACGTGAGGAGCTTATTGCCTACGCAGTAACTCTCATTGAAGACGACGTAGCGCTACCAGTAGATGTCTTGGCAGAGCTGGACGAGTACGGCGTCAATATCAATTGGTTGTTTAAAGAGGCTGCATCTAAATATGCACCTGCTGAAGCAACTGAAAATGATTACTTAATTCAAGGAGCACTTGTATGAGCAAGTTTAAATTTCAGACCCCAAAGGGTACTGCAGTTTGGCCGTGGTTTTCGGTCCCTGACACTCGGTTTGATACTGAGGGTAAATATAAAACCGATTTATTAGTGCCTAAAGCTGACGCTGAAGAGCTGATGGCAAAGGCGAAAGAAATTTTTATTGAAGAATTTGGCGAGAAAGACCTCAAAAAGGCTAAATGGCCTTTTGCAGTTGACGAAGAAAGTGGTGGTGTACGCTTCCGTGCAAAATCAACTAACAAACCAGTGCTGTTTGACGGTCAAGGCCAAAAAATTAACGAAGACTTAAATGTTGGTAATGGCTCAGTCATTAAGCTGTCTGGTCAGATGTCAACATACAACGCAGGAGGCTCTGTAGGTGTCACAATGTACCTCAACGCCGTCCAGATCATTGATCTCGTCGAGTTCGGTGATGCTGGCTTTGCTGCAGAGGAAGGTGCCTATGTGCACGAGTCCTCAAAGCCAGAGGAAAATACCAACGGTGCGGCATTCGACTTTTAGACACATTAAATTTGAGAACGGCTACCGCAGTGGATTAGAGGCTGCGGTGGCTCATCAGCTCACAGAACTTGGTGCTGCATTTGAATACGAGACAAACAGAATTCCATACCAGCTGGATGCGAAATACATACCAGACTTTATTTTAGAGAACGGAATTATTGTTGAGTGCAAAGGCAGATTTACAAGCGAAGACAGGCGCAAAATGCGTCTTGTCAAAGAGCAAAACCCAGAGCTTGACATCCGATTTGTGTTTACCAGAAGCAGCTCAAAAATAAACAAGGGCAGCAAGACTAGCTATGGCGACTGGTGCGCACGATACGGTTTCAAGTACGCAGATAAACTCATACCAGAAGGATGGATAAATGAGCATCTCAAAGAGAGCAAAGGCAATAAGTCACCTCACAAGAGGAAGAAAGTTAACACGAATCACTGCGATGCATGAGTTCGACATTCAGAACTTAACTGCAATGATCTCAGAGATCAGAAAAGCAGGCTACAACGTGAAGCTACGCACTAAGCAAGATGCGCGTGGTACTCCGTACACTGAATACTACTTCGGTCGGCCACACAAAAAGGCTGCTTAATGATTGATCCCACCGATGTGTGGGTCTCAGCGCTGCATGACGTGTCTCATAAATACGAGCACGTCTCAGCGCCACGAGACTTGAAGGTGCGTGAAATTGTAAACTACAACTACACCACCAGCCTCAGCTGTCCAGTTGTAGAGCATGAAGGGCGTAATCTTAATTATGCCTTTATGTTTGGTGAAGCAGCTTGGATTTTGAAAGGTCGCAATGACCTCAACTACATAAGCAAGTACATGAAAACGTACGGTAGATTTAGTGATGATGGCGTTACACTTAACGGTGCTTACGGTCCGAAGATAATAGACCAAATTAGCTGGGCGGCTAATGAGCTAAAAAACGATCCTGACAGCAGACGCTGTTATGTCAACATTTGGCGAGAGCGACCTGGTGTAACAAAAGATGTGCCTTGCACAACAGGCTTGCAGTTTCTGCTGCGTGGCAACGCACTACACTGCGTAGTAAATATGCGTAGCCAAGACTGTGTGTGGGGTATGCCTTACGACATCTTCACTTTCTCAGCCATTACTAAATACTTGCAACTCATGCTGTATAATACTTACGACCTTTGTGTCGGGCTAGGTGAGCTGCACGTAAGAGCAGGTTCATTTCACATATATGAACAGCACTTCGTTGATGCAGAACACTGGTTATCAGCCACAGACAAAAATAAAATGTCACAAGAATACGACAAACTGGCAGCAGTAATTGCAGCAACCGAGTACACTTCAAACTTAGAAAATGGAGCTAACCAATTATTGTCATAGAAGGTGCTGACTGCACTGGTAAGACTACACTTGCCAATAAATTCTGTGATGAGATTAGCGCTCAATACTTCCACTGTAGTTACAACCCTCAATGGGACATAGAAACCTACCACCGCCTTATTATTCATACCGCTGGCAAGCTAGAGACACTAGCTAAAGTGCCAGCGGTTGTGGATCGATGGTGTTTGAGTGAGGCTGCCTATGGTTCTGTATATAGAGATGGTCCAAGCTATGACACAGTGAGCTTAGCTCAGGAAGCTATTGCTGCGTACAATCCCATATTCATCTTGTGCACTACAGAGAACGCGATAAGCACTCACAACAGGATGAAAGAACAACGGCGTGAGATGTACGAAGACATCAGTCCAGTCATAACAAAATTTAACGATCTTGTCGCAACAGGTCAGTACGGCAACTATCACGTATTTGATTACGACAAGGTCAATGTAAACGATTTCGTAGATGCAATTATGCAAACTTATTAGGAGAGAAAATGTCCTCAATAGTAGCTGACGTTTATGCATTACAAGCAAAATACGGTTTTAATCATCAACCCATATCAATGGGAAAATTACATTTTCGCGGTGAGCAGATAGAAGAAGAATTAGCGGAGTATGGTGCCGCACTATCACAGGGCGATGCCGAAGGCATGGTCGACGCGCTCATCGACATAACGGTATTTGCACTTGGCACATTAGCCATTGCAGGTGTCGACATTCAAGAAGCGTGGGATGAAGTCCATCTTGCCAACATGACTAAAGAGCGTGGTGTTAAGCCAGGCAGAGAACAAAGTGGCGGATGGGATTTAATTAAACCTGAAGGATGGGAAGGACCAGACCATGACGGCAACACAGGCTTCATCAGCGACGTTTTTAGCACATCTACCGTGTGACAAGTGCGGAAGCAGTGATGCTAATTCACTGTATGACGACGGTCACACGTACTGCTTTTCCTGCGAAACCTATGGAGAAGCCAATGAAGAGGAACTTAATGGCGAGAGAAGTCCGTTCACCGAAGTATCGACAACGGGTGCAACGGAAGCGGACATTGTATACTCGCAAGGTGAAACACAAGCACTCAAAGCCAGAGGTGTCTCAGCAGATACAGCGAGACACTTCGGCTACCGTGTTGACTCTTCTCGGCAGCTAGCTCCGTACTATCGCAACGGTAAGCTCATAGCAATCAAGACTAGAGATAAGGAAAAGAACTTTCGCATCATTGGTGACGGAAGCAACTTACCTTTCTTTGGTCAACAGCTTCAAAGCAAAGGCAAAAGAGTCTTTGTAGTAGAAGGTGAAATTGATGCTCTGTCACTCTCTCAGGCACTAGGTAACAAGTGGCCTGTAGTCTCTGTACCACAAGGCGCACAAAGTGCACCCAAGGCTGTTAGAAGAGAACTAGAGTGGCTTCAGAACTTTGATGAAGTAGTGTTCTGCTTTGATGGTGATAAGCCTGGACAAGAAGCTGCGTCAGCGTGCGCAGAAATACTTGAGCCTGGCAGAGCCTTCATAGCGCAACTACCACTCAAAGACGCTAACGAAATGATATTAGCAGGTCGAATAAAAGAACTGGTGTCAGCCGTATGGCAAGCACCGCAATACAGACCTGATGGGATCATTGCTGCAAAAGAACTGTGGGATGTAGTGAGCAGGCAGGAAGCAGCACCTGCCATTGACTACCCTTTCGTTGGCTTGAACGAAAAGACAAGAGGCATGCGAAAGGGTGAGTTAGTAACGGTCACGGCAGGCTCTGGAATAGGCAAGTCTGCTTTTGTCCGTGAATGCGCTCACCATCTCGTTAAACAGGGAGAGCGTGTTGGTTACATTGCACTTGAAGAAAGTGTTAAGCGTACTGCGCTTGGCTTACTTGGCATTGAGCTCAACAAGTCTCTTCATATTGACGCTCAAAACGTTAAAACTGCTGATCTTAAGCGTGCGTTTAACAGTGTATTTGGCGACGGTAGCGTTTATTTGTACGATAGCTTTGGCAGCGTTGCTGTCGACAACATCATTAATAAAATACGTTACTTGGCCAAAGGACTCGAGTGTTCTTGGATTATACTTGATCACATTTCTATCCTTATTAGTGGGCTGGATATTGTGGACGAGCGTAAAGCGATTGACGTCTGCATGACGCGATTGCGAACACTTGTAGAAGAAACAGGTATCGGCTTGCTGCTGGTATCACATTTACGCAGACCTGAAGGC
>MDSZ01265290.1_pt1 | contig 11992 bp, 14 predicted proteins | sample 811201 | NCBI WGS metagenome assembly MDSZ01 (sample SAMN05326647, study PRJNA326480) | marine metagenome | isolation source: seawater | place: Indian Ocean: North | collected 2010 | reverse complement strand
TATTCCGTAAGTCATTAAATAATCTCTTGCAGCATTAGCTCTTCTTTCTCCTAAAGCTAAGTTGTATTCTCTTGTTCCTCTTTCGTCTGCATGACCTTCTATTGTTACATTAAGATTCTTGTTTTTTCTTAAGTAGGTAGCTTGTTTTCTTAAAGTTGCTCTTGATGCAGTTGTTAGAGAAGACTTGTTTGTAGCAAAGAATATTCTGTCAGGTACTCCTGAGGCTAAGTATTCAACTGTTTCTTTCCCAGTGTATACGTCTCCGTCAATATTTCCTGATTTTTTCGCTGTAGAACATGCACTTAAAATTAAAGTGGCAAAGATTACTGCTAATATATTTTTTAAATTCTTATTAAACATCATTTTTTCCCCTAGGTTTGATAATTGGTTTATTTCAAATTATTTAATATTATTCAAGTGTAATTTACACAAAATAAGTCCCTATTTTGTTAAAAGAGAGGACCAAGATGGGTCTGAAGCATCGGTTTCTGTTTTAAGCCTTCTTTCGTTGTACCCTGTAATATCAATAGACCATAATTTAGCAGAGAAACCCTCTCCCTTTGAGCCAGATTTTGTCTCTCTGTAAAAAACTAAAACTCTTCCATTTGGTGACCAAGAAGGAGCTTCCTGGTAATAATTTTCTGTTAATAATCTTTCTCCTGTTCCATCAATTCTCATTACACCAATGTAAAATTTTCCTTTACGCATTTTCGTAAATGCTATCAAATCGCCTCTAGGCGACCAAACAGGTGTACCGTAAATACCGTTTCCAAATGTAATTCTTTTTACTCCACTGCCATCACTCCGCATAACATAAATTTGTTGTAAACCACTTCTATCTGAATTAAATGCAATAAACTTACCGTCGGGTGAAAAGGATGGCGAAGTATCAATTGAGGAATGGTCTGTTATTCTCTCAACAACTCTTGTGTCAAGATCCATAGTATAAATATCTGAGTTACCATTTTTTGCAAAACTCATTACTATTTTTTTTCCATCGGGTGAAAATCTTGGTGCAAAAGTCATTCCGGGAAAATTACCGACTACTTCCTGGGTGCCGGTCTCAATATCAAGTAAATAAACTCTTGGCATGTTTCTAAAGTAAGACATGTAAGTAACCATCTGATTAGTAGGATTAAATCTTGGCGTAAGAACTAATTCATTGCCCAAAGTTAAATATTTTGTGTTAGCACCATCTTGATCCATAATTGCTAATTTTTTAATTCTTTGATTTTTAGGCCCATCTTCTGCTACGTAAATAATTCTAGTGTCAAAGTAACCTTCCTCACCAGTTAGCCTCTCATAAATTTTATCTGAGATAATATGAGCTACTCTTCTCCAATTAGATGGAGTAGTTGTAAACGCTAGAGCTGACATTTCTTTTGCTGCTGCTAAATCCCATAATCTAAATTCTACTTTTAGTTTTCCATCTTTAACTAAAAGTTTACCAGTTACCAAAGCTTGTGCTTTGATTAATCTCCAGTCCTCAAATCTTGGTTTGAGATGAGCAATGTCCGGTTTTTGAACAAAAGCCTCTTTTTTTAATGGGTTGAATAGGCCAGTAGATCTGAAATTATCTTCAATAATCTTAGAAATATCCTCTCCTAATTCTTTAACTTTTACACCTTCGTGATTTTCAGATTTTATATCGACATGTAAAGGAGAGATTGCGATAGGTAATGGATCTAGATTACCTCTGGTTATATCAATCTCAATTAAAGCAAATGATTTATTGATTAAAAAAAAATTGAATATAAAAATAACTATTAATTTCTTCATTTTAGCCTTTCAACATTTCTGTCGGATTAAAATTTAATTGTATTTCTTTCCATTTATCATAACCAGTTGGTGGGACTTTAAGTGGTTGACAAAGTCTAACTGCCCTTAAAGCACTCTCTGCTAAAACTTTATAAAACTTCTGACCAGGTTTATTCATTCGTTGGTGATCTAAAATTTCGGATTTAAGTATAGTGCCGTCTTTTTTTAAATTAAGCTTTATTCTAACAAGTAAATCTTCATCATATGGTAACCCCAAAGGCACGCTCCAACATCCAAAAATTTGAGCTCGTAATGCATCCTCTTGTGAAAGAGTGAGACCGGTTGCAAAAGAATTTTTTTTACTACTTTGTGTAATTTTATCTGTTTTTTTTTGTTTTACTGCTTCTTCTTCCTTTGCCTTATCAATTAAAGCGGCAATTTGATTTGTATCAATAATTTCTTTTTTTTCAAATTCAGAGGATTGCCTAATTTGAGGTTTAATTTCCTCAGGATTCTGTTTCTTTTTTACTATCTGCTTTTCATCTTTTTTTTCATTCGGAAGTGGAATTCGATCAGGTTTTTCTTTTGCTTTCGCAGCTGGAGGAGCTTGCTCAGATACCAATCTTTCTTTCTCTTTTTTTTTATTTTCTTCAATAATCTTTCTCGCTTTTGGGGCATAAGGAATGCTAGTCTTATCAGTAATTTGAATTAGTTCTACTGATACTATTGGTGGTAAATCAATTGGATCTCTAAGCATAAATGGTAAACTTAAAACGGTTAATAAAACTAATACTGAATGAAAAGTAATTGAATAAATTAAACTTCTTATCATTGATCATCCTAATTTTTATAAGGCTCAGAAATTAAAGCAACTTTTGAAAAGCCTGCTCCAGACAATGTTCCCATTACCTCTAAAACTCTACCATAGTTGATGTTTTTATCTCCCCTAACGTAAATTCTTGTATCAGTTCTATTTTTTGCAATAGCTAATAACTTTGGTATCATTTTTTGATAAGTAACTTGATGTTCTTGGATATAAATTTCACCTTTTGAATTTATACTTAAAGTTAGGGGTTCCTGGTCATCGGGCAACGAGTCAGCGGCGGACTCTGGTAAATCAACTTGCACTCCTACTGTAAGTAAAGGGGCAGTTACCATAAAAATTATAAGAAGCACTAACATTACATCAACAAATGGTGTTACGTTTATCTCGCTCATTGGTCCTTTTTTGAAGCGATTAAAGTTAAAAGCCATTATTAAATTATTGATAAAAATCTTTTAGAGAAATTTTCTATCCTAGAAAAATATTTTTGTGTGTCACTGTTAAACTTATTATATGCTACTACCGCAGGTATAGCTGCAAGCAGACCTAGTGCTGTAGCAAATAATGCTTCTGCAATACCTGGCGCTACAATTGCTAAACTTGTATTTCGAGATATTGCGATAGACTGAAATGAATTCATTATTCCCCAGACAGTTCCAAATAAACCAATAAAAGGTGCGGTAGAGCCTACTGTAGCAAGAAAAGTAAAATTTTTTTCAACTTTTCTCATTTCGTTATCAGTAGCGATCTCTAATATTCTGCTAACTCTAGCAGCTTGAACTGCTGATGATTGTCTTTTAGTTTTCATAAGTTCAACCATTGCAGTTTTAAAGATAAGCACTGCCGGATCTTTAGAGTTAGCTGGTAAAGTATTATTAAAGCTTTCTGCAGATTTCGCTTTCCAAAATTTTTTTTCAAAATCCTCTATTGATTTGTTGATGCTTTTAAACAGTTTAAATTTATCAAAAATAAGCGCCCATGAAAAAATAGAACAAGCTATTAATAAAATAATTACGAATTTTACTACAAAATCAGCTCGTAAAAAGAGTTTCCACAAAGAAAAGTCAGTTGCTCCGCCTAGTCCAACTACTTGTGCAGCTATATCTTGTTCCATTATAATTGATTACTTTCAGAATGTGTCATGAATTTGGCGTTAATAATAAAATTGGGTTTAATTAACGTCAGTTAATCTTGTTTCATTGAAAAATCTTGCGATCAAAATTGCATCCGATTTGTTAACATCTTTTTTTTTGGAAAGCTGATTTGACAATTTTGGGTACATTTCTATGACTTTTGTTCTACTTGAGTCCTTAGAAGAGTTTATTAATTCAAAATGCTTTTTCCATTTTGAAGGTCTCACAAAGAAAATTGGTAATTCCAAGGCAGCGCAAATTCCCTTAATAGCTCCAAAAGTTTGACCAAAATTAAACATGCTGGTCACGCCTTGACCGGGCATAGCATTTACTTGTTCAACAACAACAGACACTTCTTCATTTAATTTAATATTCTCTTTAATCATGTTAACAAGTAATGCGCTATTTAACTGTCTTTTATTCTTTTTTCCTTCAGACATAACTGGCATATCGAGTATATTTAATACTTGATTATCTTCTAATATTGCAATTGCTCCACTCAAACCAGGGTCTATTCCAATAATTTTCATAATTATAAATTATTTAAATTAACATTCGTAAAAATATTTTGAACATCGTCTAATTCTTCTAAAGCATTTAAAATATCTAAAATTTGCTTATTTTGATCATTATTTAAATTTACATAGTTTAGAGGTCTCCATTCAATTGATGAATAATATAAATTTTGGATTTTTTTTTCTAATTCAGTTTTAATTTTGTAAAAATCTTCTTTTTTTGTAATTATCTCGAAAATCTTATCTAAGTTGATACAATCAATAGCGCCTGCATTTATTGCAATATCAAATAATTTCTCTTCGTTAACTTCTTTTTTATTTACCTGAATTATTCCACAATTTGAAAACATATGGGTAGTCGAGCCAGTTTCTCCTAATCTTCCACCATTTTTTTGTAATACTGTTCTGATACTTGATGCTGATCTATTCTTATTATCAGTTAAAGTTTCAATTACGAAAGCTACATTCAATGGTCCAAAACCTTCGTACCTTAGGCTTTCGTAATTTTTATCACCACTCATTTCTGATTTACTAATTGCTCTAGAAATATTATCTTTTGGCATGTTAGCTTGTTTTGCTGTTTGAATAGCGGATCTTAATCTAGGATTCATGTCAGGATCTTTGTCTCCTAGTTTAGCGGCAACAGTAATTTCTCTAGAAAGCTTGGAAAATATTTTTGAACGTTCTTTATCTGCTCTTCCTTTTTTGTGTTTTATACCAGCCCAATGTGAATGTCCTGCCATGATTACTTAATTAAACTACCTCCATCTATTAATCGAGTAACTTTTTTTGCTAACCCCGTCTCGATATTTGTCTCTACAATTATTCCAGATAATGTCCCTACACCCTCAGCAGGAAAATGTTTTACAGCATCTTTATCCTTTAAGAATTTTTTTATAGAATTTTCTTTATTCATTCCAATAACAGAATTGTAATCTCCACACATCCCGATATCAGTTTGGTATGCAGTGCCATTATCCAAAATTCGTGTATCCGCTGTTGGAACATGAGTATGAGTTCCTACAACACATGTTGCTTGCCCATCAAAAAAATGTCCGGCTGCCATTTTCTCACTCGTTATCTCACCATGAAAATCTACTATAAGAAAATCTACATTTTTTTTTAAAATCATTTTCTTACTTAATTTTTTTGCTTCTTGAAATACATCAGGTATCTTTCTCATGAAAACATTTCCCATTAGATTTATTACACCAATTTTATATTTTTTATCCTTTGAAAAATATATTTGATGTCCCCTTCCAGGAGAACCCTCAGCCAGATTCGCGGGCCTTAATAGTCTAATTTCTTTATCTATATAATTTGTTGTTTCTTCTTTATCCCAAATATGGTTTCCAGAAGTAATCACATCTACTCCATTTTTAAAAAATTCCTCAGCAATATTTTTAGTGATCCCCCTTCCGTCATCAGCAGAATTTTCGCCATTCACAATTACAAAATCTGCCTTGTGTTTTTTAATAATATATGGAAGTTTTTCTTTAACAGCTTTTCTTCCTGCGTATCCCATTACGTCACCTAAAATTAGTATTATCATTAAAAAATTCCTTTTTCTGTCAATATATAATTAAGCTTAACATCTCTCTTATCTATCGGTAGCTTATGATATTTTTGAAATGAAAAAGCAACACCTACAGTTAGAATATCCTTAAATTTATTCAAAAATTTGTTTAAGTATCGATCGTAAAATCCTTTACCATAACCCAATCTATATTTACGTTTATCAAAAGCTAAAATTGGAACCAAAATCAAGTTTGGAATTTTAATTGAAGACTTTTCTGGTTCTAGAATTCCGAATTTATTTACAAATAAAGGTTGATTTTTTTTCCATAGATAAAAATTCATGATATTTTTTCTTTCAATTACAGGAAGAAGAACATTTTTATTTTTCATAAAATCATTTTCTAGAAATTTTAAGATATTTAATTCAAAATTTGAGGGATAATATAAGGCTACTCTAAAATCTTTTTTTTTAAATTTCAATTTAACAAGTTTTATTAAAGGAAAAAAGAAATCTTGATCAATTTCATGATATTTTTTTTTTCTTAATTGGTTATACCTTTTCCTAATTACACTTTTTTGATTCATCTACTGTATTTTAGACAGCGACTCTGTATTAGAAATTATTTTCTCCAATGATTGAGTTGTTTTATCAAGCATAGACTCATATAAAGAGTTATTTTCTTCCATCGTCTTTTTAAAACCATCTAATTCGTTATTTAATTTTTTAATTTCTGCATCCTTATCTTCTTTATATTGTATCGCTAATGATCGTATTTCTTTAAATTTTTTTGAGATATTATCTAACTTATTTTTTTGATCTGTCACTTTTTGTTTTAAATCAAAATATTCATCAATCAGCTGTATAGTTGTAATTAATAAAAGCTTATTTTCACCTATATTTCCTAACTTATCTTTTAATTCGGAGTATTTTTTATCTAAAAATTTAGTTAGCTTCTTAAGTGACTCTTCTTGTCCGTCATCACAAGAAAGGAGGTAATCTTTATTATTAAATTTAATATTTACATTTGCCATTTATCAATTTCACTAACCAAGCTCTCAGTTTCCTGGCTTAATTCCTCAATATCTTGATTAAATTTATCCTCTAATTCTGATTTTTTACTTACTTCTAATTGAAGTTTCTTAATTTTTTCTTTTAAATATTTGTGTTCTCTTATCAACTCTTGATTTTGTTTCTCAATCTCTTTTTTTTTATTAGCTAAATCATTTTTTTCAGTTATAAGTTTTTGAAGTTCATTACTAGGCTGTGCATAACTTAAAGATAGTGAATTAAGTTTATCTATAAGCTTATTTAAATTTTGCTCTTTCTTTTCAAAATTATTCATAAAGTTTTTTATAGCATATTATTGATATAGTGAGTTTAAGTCTATATAGGTAATTACAAGTGAGAGTAAAATTTAACCAATTATCTAACTCAATTAGATTTTTATCAATTGATGCAGTGCAAAAAGCTAATTCGGGTCACCCGGGTATGCCAATGGGTATGGCGGATGTTGCAACTGTCTTATTTAAATACCACCTGAGGTTTAATCCTAAAAATCCAAATTGGATCAATAGAGATCGATTTGTTTTGTCAGCAGGTCATGGGTCAATGTTGCTTTACTCTCTTCTTTATCTCTGCGGTTATAAAAGTATATCAATTGAAGATATAAAAAATTTTAGACAATTAAATTCTATTTGTGCTGGTCACCCAGAATATAAAGAGGGTACAGGTATTGAAACCACAACTGGCCCATTAGGGCAAGGTTTAGGAAACGCTGTTGGAATGGCAATAGCTGAGGAGATTTACAAAAAAAAATTTGGTTCTACAGTAATAGATAATAAAACTTATGTAATTGCTAGCGATGGAGATCTTATGGAAGGTATCAGTCACGAAGCAATGAGTTTAGCCGGTCATTTAAAGTTAAAAAATCTAATTGTTTTTTTTGACAATAATAAAATTTCAATTGATGGTTCAACTTCTTTAAGTGTTTCAGATAACTATAAAAAAAGATTTGAGTCGTACGGTTGGAATTTTTTAGAAGTAAACGGTCATAACGAAAAACAGATATCAAAAGCTATATCCAAAGCATCAAAATCTAAAAAACCAACAATAGTTTCATGTAAAACTGTGATCGGTTTCGGATCTCCTAATAAATCTGGAAAAGCTTCTTCTCATGGCTCTCCTCTTGGTGATGAAGAAATTGCGTTGGTAAGAAAAAAACTCAAATGGGATAGTAAACCATTCGAAATTCCACAAGAGATACTTGATGAATGGAGAGAAATAGGAAGTAAGGGTGAACTTTTAGAAAAAGAATGGCAAGAAAAAATCAATAAGAGAAATTCTAAAATCAAAAATGATTTAGAAAAAAATTACTTGAATACTGATTTAAGAAATTTAGCTACTTTGATCGAGAAAGAGAAAACAAAATATTTTGAGTCAAAGCCAAGTTTAGCTACTAGACAATGTTCTATGGCAACTATCGAAAGCATTTCAGGTATTTTTCCTCAACTTATAGGTGGTTCAGCTGACTTAAGTGGTTCTAATAATACAAAAACTAATAATTCTAAAATTATAAATTCTAAGAATTTTAATGGAAATTATATACATTATGGAGTTCGAGAACACGGTATGGCTGCAGTTATGAATGGACTGGCTCTATATGGTGGTATTATACCTTATGGCGGAACATTTTTAATTTTTTCCGACTATTGTAAACCTTCTATTCGATTATCTGCTTTAATGGGTTTAAGAGTTATTTATATTTTCTCACATGACTCTGTTGGATTAGGAGAAGATGGTCCTACCCATCAACCCATTGAACAACTTGCTGGACTAAGAGCGATCCCGAACTTAAACGTTTTTAGGCCTGCGGACATCAATGAAACTCTAGAGTGTTGGGAAATAGCTCTAAAAAATATTAATACTCCAAGTGTGATTGCGTTATCTAGGCAAAAAGTCCCTTACATTAACCCTAAAAATTCTAAAGAGAATAAATGTCAAAAAGGAGCATATGTTGTTAATATTACATCTCATGAAAGCAAAGTAACTATAGTAGCATCGGGAACTGAGGTTGAACTAGCTTTAAGAGTTCAAGAGAAATTAAAAGATAATAATGTTCATTCAAAAGTTGTTTCTATGCCTTGCATGGAGATCTTTGATAAACAGCCAGAGAAATTCCGTTCTGATATTATCGAAAATGATTCACTAATTGTCACATTAGAAGCTGGAAGTGTTATATCTTGGCAAAAATATATTAAAAACAAAGGAATGAATATAGGTATTGACCAATTTGGAGAGAGTGCACCATACAAAGAAGTGTATAATCATTTTGGCTTATCAGAGGAAAAGATAACAGATTTCATTCAAAAAAAATTAAGAGAATAATTTAAATTAATGGATAAAATAAATTTTTTTCCTGATAATTTAAATATCCAAAATCAAAAAATAATTTTAAGGTTAGATTTAAATGTTCCTATTAAAGATAAAGTTATTATAGATGATACAAGAATAAATTTATGTCTACCTTTTATAAAAAAATTAATTCAAAAAAAAGCTAAAATTATAATAATTAGTCATCTTGGTCGGCCAAAAGGAGTAAAGGACCCTACTTTGTCTTTAATTCCAATTTATAAATATCTTAAAAAAAAACTTGAAACTAACGTTTATTTTTTTATGGGAAATTTTGACGACGAGGTTAAAGAGAAATTTTCTCACCTTAAAGAAGGTGATGTAATTTTAGCTGAAAATATAAGATATTTTAAAGAAGAGACAGAGAACGATGAAAATTTTTCAAAAAAATTAGCGTCTCTAGGAGATATTTATATTAATGATGCTTTTTCATGTTCTCACAGAAAACAATCATCTATACATAAAATTACTAAATTTATAGATAAGTGTTATGCTGGGCCTTTATTAAGAAAAGAAATTAATGCAATAAACCTTGTAATCAAGAACAAAAAAGAACCAGTAACATGTATTATTGGTGGCTCAAAAATTTCAACAAAAATAAATGTAATTACAAGTCTAATTGAAAAAATTAACAATCTTATTATCGTAGGTGCCATGGCCAACAATTTTTTTATTTATCATGATTATAGTATTGGAAAATCTTTAGTCGAAAATAACACCTCTGATATTATTAAAAAAATTTATGATCAAGCAAAAAAAAATAATTGTGAGATAATCATTCCAGAAGATTGTGTGGTCGGAACAAGCTTTGATGGAAAGGGGAAAAATAAAAATTTGAAACAAATTAAAGAAAAAGAAATTATTTTAGACATTGGATTTAGTACAATTAAAAAGATTAAGGAAGTAATAGATAAGTCTAACACTGTATTATGGAATGGGCCGGCTGGATATTTTGAAAATGAAAATTTTCAAAATGGAACTTTGTCCATAGCTGAAACTATCTCAAAAAATACTAACAAAAAATCGTTAGTTTCTGTTCTAGGCGGAGGAGACACTCTTGCGGCAATTAACAAAAGTAAAAATAAACTTTTTTTTTCTCACTTATCAACAGCAGGTGGTGCATTTTTAGAGTACTTAGAAGGAAAAGACTTGCCTGGCCTTAGTGTTTTAAAATAAATAGCATTTATGACTCTAAATGAAATAGCAAAAAAAATGTGTGCCAAAGGTAAAGGTATCCTGGCTGCAGACGAAAGCACTGGTACAATAGCTAAGAGATTTAAAAGTATTAATGTAGATAACCTGGAAAAAAATCGATTAAATTTTAGACAAACTCTTTTTAATTCAAGTGCAATGAAGGATTATATTGGTGGAGTAATTTTATTTGATGAAACCATAAGACAAAAAACAAACTTAGGCCCTACTATTCCAGAATTAATTTCTAAACATGGCGCTATACCTGGAATTAAAGTTGATAAAGGAGCAAAACCCTTAGCAGGTTCAAATAATGAAACTATTACAGAAGGTTTAGATGGTTTGCGAGATAGATTAAAAGAATACTATGATTTAGGAGCAAGATTTACAAAATGGAGAGCTGTATATAAAATCACTGGCAAATTTCCCTCATCTCAATCTATAAAGTCGAATGCTCATGCATTAGCAAGATACGCCGCTTTAGTTCAAGAAGCCAACATGGTACCAATAGTTGAACCAGAAGTTTTAATGGACGGCTCGCATGACATTGAAAAGTGTTATCAAGTTACGACTGATGTTCTGAACGAATGTTTTAATGAACTAGAAGCTCACAAAATTGATTTAAAAGGAACCGTATTGAAACCTAATATGATAATACCTGGCTCTGAGTGCAAAGACAAATCTACACATGAGGAAATTGCAAATAAAACATTGAGTTGTTTAAAAAAAAATGTTCCAAGCGAAGTTCCAGGGATTGCTTTTTTATCAGGCGGTCAATCTGAAATCGAGTCTAGCAAAAATCTTAATGAAATAAATAAAATTAATGATACTAATTTTTTAATCACTTTTTCATACGGTAGAGGTTTGCAGGCAAGCGCATTGAGAGAATTTGGAAAAAATCAAGAGAATGTTGCTAATATTCAAAAAGCATTTAATCATAGAGCTAAAATGAATGGTCTGTCTTCGAAAGGAGAATGGACTGAAGATTTAGAAAAAGAGTCTGCGGCTTAATTCCATTGAAGAGATTTGTATATTTAATTTCACCAAATAAAATTAATAAAAATTTTTACATTAATTTAGATAAAGTTTTATTAGCTAATAATGTCAAATTTTTTCAATTAAGGTTAAAAAAATTTAAAATAAAAGATTTTTTAAGTATTGCAAATAAAATCAACAAAATAACTAAAAAACATAAAGTAAAATTTATTATTAATGATTATTTAAATCTAGCTATAAAAATTAAAGGTGCTGGTTGTCATTTAGGTCAAAGCGATAAATCGATAAATATCGCTAAAAAAAAACTAAAAAAAAAAATCTTAGGGATTACATGTCATAGCTCTAAAACTCTTGCTAAAAATGCTGTTAAAAATAAAGCAGATTATATTGCTTTTGGATCATTTTTTAAATCTAAACTTAAACCTAATGCTAAAAAAGCAAATCTTGATATACTGAAGTGGGCTAAAAAGAATATAAAAAAGCCAATCGTTGTAATTGGGGGAATTAATAATCTAAATTATAAAAAATTAATTAATGCTGGAGCAAAATATATTGCAATATCGAGTTATATTTGGGATAACCCAAAATTAAAACCTGAATTAGCAATAAAAAAATTTAAATGAAAATTACAGCTATTGAAATTAAACCT
>MDSZ01251855.1_pt1 | contig 11992 bp, 10 predicted proteins | sample 811201 | NCBI WGS metagenome assembly MDSZ01 (sample SAMN05326647, study PRJNA326480) | marine metagenome | isolation source: seawater | place: Indian Ocean: North | collected 2010 | reverse complement strand
TTTAAGTCCTTTGTGTCTACCAATTTCACCACGAGGGCATTAATGAATTTCATGAGTATTTATGCTAATATTTATAATTGAACAAGAGGAATAAGTAAAATTTTTTTAATTACTCAGCAATTTCTAGTTATCTTTTCGATTTCTCTATTAAATTTGTTCCTATTACTAAAAAATCTATGTTGTATTTTTTAAAACATCTTATTGCGTCATCACAATCATTTACAATTGGCTCTCCTTTTACATTAAATGATGTGTTAAGAACAACTGGTATGTTCGTTAGTTTTCCAAATTCATTAATAAGTTTCCAAAACTTTGGGTTTGATGTTTTAGATACACTTTGAACTCTACAGCTATTATCGACATGGACAACTGCTGGAATTTTATTTGCTTTATTTTTTTTAACCTTGCAAGCAATTAGCATATGAGGACTTTTTTGTTTAATATCAAAATATTCATATAATTTTTCTTCTAATACAGCTGGCGCAAATGGTCTAAAGTATTCTCGAAATTTAACATTCTTATTAATATGATCTTTAATATTGACAGGAAAAGGTTTTGCTAAAATGCTTCTATTTCCTAAGGCTCTTGGTCCAAACTCAGCACCATCCTGATACCAGGCAACAATTTTTCCCTCTTGCAATAATTCTGCTGTTTTTTTATAAATTTTGTCCTTAAAATCTGTATATTGTAATCGACTTTTCTTAAGTGAATTTTGGATATTTTTTTTACTCTCTATATAACCTTTGTAAAAATCATTAGTTTGAATTTTTTTAAACTTTGAATTATTTTTTTGTTCAGCTAATAAGCAAGCACCATAAGATACCCCTGCATCCCCGCTAGCTGGTTGAATAAATATTTTTTTAAATAATTTAGAAGATTGGATTTTGCCGTTTAATGAACAATTAAGACCTACTCCACCACTAATACATAAATAATTCGTCTTAGTTTTTTTTTTCATTATTTTAAGCTGCGTTATCACAATTTCCTCTAATCTATCTTGTAAAGCTGCAGCAATATTTTTATGATGTTTTGTTAATTTAGATCCCTCTTTTCTAGGCTTACCAAATAATTTAAAAAATTTATCACTAAACCAAGTGTTTCTTTGATAATGATAACTAATCCATTCTAAATTAATTATGTAATTCAATGGATCTTTTTTATCTATTTTAATTATTTCTCTAAAATAATCTATGTAACTTTTCTTTGAACCTGGAACTTTAGCTTTAGAATTTCCATAAGGTGCTAGTCCCATTATTATACCTTCATCACAATAAATTCTCCAACCAAGAAAAAAGGTTATTGCTGTATAAAATAAACCTAATGAATTAGGGTATTTATTTTTATCATGAAATATATTTATTTTATTACCATTACCAACTCCAAATAGAGCTGAATGAATTTCACCCATACCATCATATGAAACTATTAATGATTTTTTAAAACCGCTTGGATAAAATGTACTAGCATGATGGCACAAATGATGGTTTAAAAATTCAATTTTTTTTTTAAAACCTGTTTTCTTTCTTAAAAAATTTTCAGTATCATAAACACTTTTGATTCTATCTATATCATCAATGATTACTTTTATTCTATAATCATCTTTAAGCGCTAAAGTTAAATATTTCTCTCTAATTTGAAGATAAGGGTCGCTGCTAAAAGCTATTAGATCTATATCTTTTAAGTTTAAATTTGCTATTTTCAAGCAGTCCTTAATAGCTAATTCTGGAAATGCTCTTGTATGTTTTTCTTTATTGTACCTCTCCTCTTCACATGCTGCTATCAATTTTCCATTTATTGTCAAAGAAGCTGACGTATCATGTCCACCATAATTAATACCTAAAATTTTCATCTTTTTTTAATTTTTATGTACTTTGATTTAACAAGCTTTTCAAATAAATCTGTGAATTCAATCAATTTAAATCCTTTCTTATTACATATTTCAAGCAAATCTAATTTACCTTCAGATAAATTTAAAATTTCCAACATTAACAAAACGTACTCTTTTCTAGGTTTGCCTACAAAATTCATTATTTTAGGATAAAGATCAATTTTTGACTTAGATAATTGAGGTGTACCATATTGGACTCTTGCGTAAGGAACAAAGTTTGTTTCAATAGTTTTTAAAGTATCAATATAGATTTGTAGAGTTTCTAAAATTGTTTTATATGAAATGCATTTTTCATTATCTAATGAAGTATGGTACTCTTTATATTCACCATACATTTCTCTCATAATAGAAGCTACTGGTAAATTAAATCCAGGTGAACAAAATTGACGTTCATCACTGCCATCAGGTACAAAATCTACAATTTTATATTTAAATTTTGAATTTTGAATAACATTTAAGGCAGCCCTATCAGCTAAAGAGTTTGACAATCTTGATTTTTTAAATGTAATTATATTCCCTTTCCCAGTACATTGAACAATATATCCAGCTATAATATTTTTTACATTTTTTTTATTTTTATGAAGAAAAGTTGCAGCACCTATATTTTCAGGAGCACACACAAATCTATAGGTATAATAATGTGGACCTGTAGTTTTTAAATATTTATATAAAAAAGACCAAACTAAAGGACCTGATAACTCATTATTTGCCATCTGTGGATGACAAAGGTAAGTATAAATTAATATTTCTTTTTTTGACCTACCTTTTATTTTTTTGTCTGAATAAATTAAATTGCCTTTATGAAGCTTGGTATCAATTACTACACTAAATTTATCTTTTTTATTAATTTTTTTGTACTGATTATAAGATAAACAAAACCCCCAAGTTTTGTTATAGTATGAGGTAACATAAGGTATCGCATTCGGTATTTCCTTAATTTTAAAAAGATGTTTGTTTAATTGTTCAAAATTGATTTTTTTATTAATTGGATACGAATAATTTACTAAATGAAGATTGTTTTTTTTAAAATCAATTATTTTTACTCCTTTAGAATTTTTAACATATGCATTTTTAACATTCCATTCATTAGGGATTGTCCAATCTAAAACTTTTGTACCAGATTTAACTTTAATTAAATTTAAATCTACAATTTCACCTAATATTTTTAAACTGTTTAAAAAACCCTTGCCTGTAATACTTCTTGGAATTTTAAATAATCTATTAAAAAAATATTTTAATTTTTTTTCATTAACCAAATGATTTATTTTTATCTCTTTGCTCATTATTAAAAACTTAAGTTAAATTGATCTTAAATGATTTTTTATATTTAGTTGTATCAAATTTTTGAATTTTTGGTTCTATTATGCCATTAAGCTTGTTCATTAGTTTTTTCTTATATTTATTTTTAGATAAGTTATAAACTCTATTATAATAGGATTTAAGTTTAGTTCCTAGATTATATGTCCCATAATTTTTATTTATATTAAGTCTGATTAATATTTGATTGAATTCAGAAGTTTTTATAAAAGATCTTTTAATATTTGAAAAAACATTTATTTTTTTATTTTTTTTTAAATCAAACAAAAATTGATCAACTATTGAGAGTTTTCTATTATCGCCATTAGCATGAACAATTGGCAATCTAAAGATAAAATATTTACTAAAATTATCTTTAATCATTTTCTCACATTTAACTTTTTGAGAAGCTAAATATGTTTGCGGTTTTAATTTTGAATTTTCCTTACATTTTGAATTGGGATTATAAACTTTATCGGTAGAAGAAAATACAAACACACAATCTTTGTTTAAATTCTTAATTAAGTTTTTTGTTGCAGTAAAATTATCAGATTTAGTTAATTGATTTTGTTCTTTTGGCAAATGATGATTAGCTTGTGCAGCAAAATGAAAAACAACATCGAATTTGATTAATTTTAATTGTGATAAATTTTTTTTAAGGTCGCATTTAATAAAACTAATATCAGTTTTTTTTTTAAAAATTTTTTTATATTTTTTTGATCTAACAATAGCAAAAATATTATCTTTTTTTTTAATTTTTCTATTTAGGTAATGTAGAAATTCACTTCCAATAAATCCATTAGCACCTGTAATTAAAAAATTCATATATATATTTATTTTTTTTCTTTAATAATCTCCAATTAACATATAATTAGGTTTGATGAAAAAAAAAATCTTAATTGTAGGCGGTGGAATGGCGGGATGTGCGTCAGCGCATGTACTTAGTAAATTCAAGGATTTTGATATAACTTTAATTGACAAATTACCCTTTTTAGGAGCTGGAGTAAGAACCTTCTTGTACGCGGGTCATCCATATACATTCGGTCCTAGACATGTGTTGACACAAAATTTAGAGGTTTATTCTTTTTTAAATAAAATTAATCCATTAAGAAAAATGGATATGACCTACTTATCTTTTGTTGAAGGTGATAATCAATTTTATAACTTTCCTATGCATTATGATGATTTGAAAAAAATGCCTGATAAAAAAAAAATAAAGCATGAATTAAAGAATAGAAATTTAGTCAAAATACAAAATTCTAAAAATTTAGAGGAATACTGGATCAATTCTGTTGGTAGAATTCTATATAAAAAACTAGTTGATAAATATAATAAAAAAATGTGGCAAGTTGATAATAATAAATTAATTGATACATTTGGATGGTCTCCAAAAGGAGCAACTATAAAAACTGGTCCTAAAAAAGCATGGCAAACGTCTATTACAGCCTACCCAATTAAATCAAATGGTTATAATGATTTTTTTGATAAAGTTTTTAAAATAAAAAATATAAATATAAAGCTGAATGCAAATTTTGAAATTCATAATTTAAATAAAAAAAGTTTTTATATTAATAATAAAATTAAAAAATTTGATATCGTTATAAATACTATATCTCCAGATTTTTATTTCAAAAAAAGTAGAGATAGTCTTAGATATATTGGTAGAGATTTTCATAAAATAGTAATGCCCACAGAAAATGTACTACCAAAAAATGTTTCTTTTTTATATTATCCAAATGACGAAATGTTCACCCGAATTGTTGAATTTAAAAAGATGACACTACATAAATCAAAAACATCTTTGCTTGGACTTGAAATTCCATCTAAAAATGGAAAGCATTATCCTATTCCATTTAAAAGAGAGATTAAAAAAGCATTTAATTTTATAAATGATTTTCCTAAGTGGTTTTTTAGTATTGGACGTGCTGGCACATACAGATATGCTGTTGATATTGATGATTGTATTGAGCAAGCAATTGAAATTGGTAAAATTATAAACGATGGCAATTATTCTTCACCTCTACCTTTGAAAAAATGGCAAGAATTAAACTAATTTTTAATATTTAGTTGTTTAAAATAATCACAAAATTTATTAAAAAAGACATCGGCAGGTGGATTTAATCCATATTCAGAGAAATAATATATTGATGTTTTCAATGGATTTTCTTTTATAGTACAATACTCACGCTCAATCTCTTCGCCCATTAAAAAGGTTGGACAATTAGATTGTAAAGAAAGATTTATAGATCCAGATTTACCATGAATAGAAATTTTACAAACTTTTATAAATGCTAATTGCAAATCTAATGATAACTGCTCAGGATATTGAATAATATTTATAACATTTTTATTATTTTTATATTCACTAAGAAATGCACCATTCTTTGATCCACACAAAATTATAATTGGATCAAATTTTTTTATTAATAATGATATGAATTTTAACCAATTTTCCTCAGACCAATTTTTGTCAGGTCTTCTTGTTAAACGTTTTCTTGGGAACAATGTAAATATAGGTCTATTGACAACATTATAATTACTCAGTAATTGATCTCTTGCATTCTCTCCTTTAATTGTTGGATTTAATTTTTTAAACAGTTGATCGTTAATTGAAGGATTTTGAACTAAATATTCACCATTTTTTAATGATGGTTGATTTAAAAAAAGAGGATTTTGAATGAGCTTTCCAGCATAGGTGTTACAGGTTTTAAGATATGATTCTAAATCTACATTGTTATGATTTTCTTTATTTTTAATTAAATTTCGTAAAATTTTATTTTTGATTCTGTAATATAATTTTTGAGTATAAATTTTTTGAGGATATTCGTTTACTATTCTTACGTTTCGATCCTTAAAAAGATTCACATAAAAATTCAATAATTTTTCTGTCTCAGTTTTAATTTTGTTCTGTTTATCAATATCATAATCTTCCCAATCTAAATAATAACCTCTTTGAGAAAATTCATTTTTCAGATACCAATCTGGTATTGGTATAAACTCATCAGCAAATTCATATAAAGGATATCTACCAGGAAAAGAAGAAACAATTAATTTTCTATTGTTTAAATATTTTTCTTTTATATGTCTTAACCAACCATGCCAATGCACAAGCTCCCAACCAAATTCACCTATAAACGGCCCAAAAAAATAATTCATAAATACAAAATTGATATTAATTTTTTAATTAAATTTAATTTGTTTAAAAAAATTTGATACATTTTTAATTTGACCTGCTAAATTTAAATTAAGTATTTTTTTTATTTCATTTAAAGAAATATTTTTATTATCACCAATTTGATTATATGCCCATTGATAGTCACAGGTTCCTTCAAGAGGTGATTGCTTTTGTAAAAATTTGTAATTATCTTTTATATAATTTTCTGAGGCCTTATATTCAAATTCCTCTCGCAGTTTATTTTTAGAAATTGGGCAATTTTCTCTAATATCAAATTCAGATATATTTCTCTTCGTTGCATAAATTGGTCCACACAAACTTATTTTTTTTTTCATTAGTTGTGCATATACAATATGAGATCCCATTCCTTGACAGGTAATATTTTCAAAATTATTAAATAACTCAAAAACTCTGTCATAACCATTAATATCAAAGGCAGAAATTCCATCAATAAAGTTAAAATTAAATTTTTTAAAAATATTCTTATAACAATCTCTTAATTTTTCATCAGGGGGAATACTTATAAATATTTTATCATAATCTTTTTTAAAATTTGAGATAAAATCAAAGTACAAACTCAATCTTTTTTCTTCCTCTTGATCGTTCACGCCATGTTGAATTTTGTTTGGAAGAACAAGTAAGTTATTATTATCATTTTTTTTCTCTTTTTTTTTAAAGTCTCTCCAAATAAAAAAATATGGAAGTGGTGCTACATAAATATTTTTAAAATTATTTTCATCAAGAAATTCTTTTTTTTTATTAGTTGTTACCACTTGAGTAATTTTTCTATTCAACCAAGATTTATACAATGTAATATTTTTGCATATAAATTCATCATCTTGCCAACCATGCTCCCAATTACATCTTATATAAAAATATCTTTTTAATTTAATATTTTTTTCCAACCATTTATTAAAACCAAATCTATAGATGCCATTGGGATTTTTATTTAATTTAATCGGCGGTAAATTACTAATCATTATAAAAATGTTTAATCTTGTTTGTGATAAAGTTAATATTTTTATTATTATATTTTAATTTTTTTTTTAAAAAAACTGTTAATAATTTATCTAGTTTATCTCCATAAAATTTTTTATAAAGAAAATTTATTTTTATATACTCTCCTATGTTATTTAAAAAAGAATTTGAATTTTTTATTTTAATAATTCTTTTACTAATAAAATTTTTATAAGTTTTTTTTTTAAAATTACTATTTAAATAAAGTTGATGCTGTTTTTTTGATCTTGAAATCATCCCTGTTAAAATTAAATCATATAATTTTAATTCTTTACTAATTTGACAAAACTTTTTAACCAAATATTGCTTTTTCTTAATAGAAATAGTGTTGAAATAAATATAAAAATTTTGCATTTTACCTGATCTTCTCCAAGTCTTAGTTGTTATTATTTTATTTTCTTGACTTCTAAACCACATAAGATGATTTATTACATGAAGTCTACCTGATAGAATTATTATTAAATTTATAAAAAATTCTTTTAAAAAGATATTATCAGTAATCCTATAGTCTTTTAAAAAATTAACAATTTTACCTAAAACTTTTTTTCTTAATACAGAGTTATAACCCTGAACTGTTGGCAAATTTGTATGAACTTTAACACGATTTATTTTTTTTTTATTATTAAGTTTATTTTTATAAAAATATTTATAACCCTCATAAACTAAAAAATTTTTTTTTAAATAAAAGAAAACTAAACTTCTGCCACAAGCTCCAACGTATGAACTATTTTTTTCTAGAAAATTTACACATCTCATTAAACCATCTTCAAGAAAGAACTCATCATCATTAGCAATAATATAATATTCAGTTTTTAATTTCTGTTGGGCTATTGCTAATCTTGAATAGTAATGTGTTTTTGAGTTTATATAGATTAAATTTTTATGATCTCTGAATTTATTTTTTTTTTCTGATCCATCTACTACAATTAAATTCAATCCAATCTCTAAATAATATTCAACAGTTCTTCTTAGATATTTTGGTCTATTAAGAGAAAGTATAATAATTGATATTTTTTTTTTCCATTTTTTGTTCATTTAGTTTAAAGAGATAAATTGTATGTGTGGTTTTACACTTTTATATAAAAAAACAAAAGCAAAGTTAAATATCCATGAGATAAATAAACTTAGAACCATACAAATACATAGAGGTCCTGACACTAAAAGTTATAAAATTAAAGATAATATATACTTTTTTCATAACAGGTTAAAAATCATTGATTTAAGCAATACTTCAAATCAACCTTTAATTAGTAAATCTACTGGAAATATAGTTTTGTTTAATGGAGAGATTTATAATTACAAAGAAATAAAACAACTCTACCTAAAAAACCAAATTTTCAAAACAAATTCAGATACAGAAGTAATTTTAAAACTTTATGAAAAATACGGATACAAATTTTTTAATAAACTTAATGGTATTTTTTCTTTTGTTATATATGACAAAAAAAATTCAAATATTATTACATGCAGAGATAGATTTGGAATTAAACCGTTATATTGTTTTGAAAATAGCGAACATCTTATTTTTTCAACAGAAATTAGACCAATTAATTTAATTAACAATCTTCAAATTAACCAAAAATCCATATTAAATTATTTAAAGTTCGGTGAATTATGTGTTGGCAACACAACACTTTTTAAAAATGTTTACAATCATGATACCTCGACTATTAATATTTATTCAATAAAATTAAAAAAGCGAATAAAATCTTATAAATATTGGTCTCTTAAAAAGAGTAAAGATCTTTTATGTAAATCAAGAGAAGAATTTTTAGAGAATTATAATTATTTTTTTAAAAAATCTTTAAATCTTAATTTAGTTAGTGATCGACCAATTGGGTTAGCATTAAGCTCAGGTATCGACTCATCTTATTTGTTAAATCAGCTTCAAAGTGAAAACTTAAACAATTATAATACATACACTTTTGGTTGGAATAATAAAAAATATGATGAAATTAATCTTACAAAGAATAATAAAGATATAAATAAAGAACTTTTTAGATCTCTTCGAATAGATTTAAGTAATTTTTTTGAAAATTTAAATAAATCAATTTTTTATCACGAAAGTCCAATTGGTGGATTTGGAACCTATGCACTTTATATGCTCTTTGAAAAAGTTAAAAAAGATGGAGTTAAAGTTATGCTTACTGGAGAAGGGTCCGATGAATTTAATCTAGGATATTTGCCTCATCATGCAGCATATTTAAATGAAATTAAAAATAAAAAAAATAAATTAAATGAACTAAAAATTTTCAATAAGATTTATAATAAAAACCTCACTTTAAATGAAATCAAAAAACACTTTTTAAATAGTAATATAACTGCTCCTGATGGAACATCTTTAGGTGATAATCTTAATAAAGAAACAATATCTTTAAATCAAATGATTAAGTTGTATGCTTTTAAAAATAAATTACCAAAACTTTTACACTTTCTTGATCGTTGTGGTGGTGCTCATGGAATTGAATCTAGAGTTCCTTTTCTTGATCATGAATTAGTTAATTTCACCTACAACAATCCACCTGAGTATAAAATTTATAATGGACAAGTAAAAAGTAACTTAATTGGTGAATTTAAAAAAAATAAAACAAGAAAAAAACTTTTAGTAGCAACACCTCAAAGAGAATTTATTAAAAAAAATTACAAAAAAATATTAAATTTATTGGAGAAAGGTGAACTTGTAAAAAATGAATTTGCAGAATTTAAAACAATACAAGCTGAGACGTTAAAATACGCAAAATCAAAGCATCTTGGTAATTCATTTTTTGTTTGGAAATATTTAAATATTGAATTTTTTCTTAAAAATTTTAATTAATTTAACCTTTAGAGATCGTTATACCTAATAGTTTACAAATTCTTGGATTTTTATCGAGAAAACTTTTTATCAATAAAGATATTTTTGAATTTTTTACTTTAGATAAATCATTGTCTCTTTCCGATGTTTTTTTATCATCATCAACATAGATTGTTTTAAAAGAATTTTTAAAATCAGAATTATCTCCCTTATCAATCCAAAATGTTCCATCTCCTTTTTTATCAACTTTTCCCTTTGGACAAGGATCATGAAATTTACCAGTTCTTTTGGGAATTTCATTGAGATTAAACTCTTTTTTTAATCTTTCAGAAGATGTGCTTATAACTTCAGAAAATTCTAAAAACTCATCTATTGTGAAATCAAATCTAAACCATTTATAATGAATATGAACATAATCAGTCCATTTTTGCAATTCAACTCTAAGCTCATCTGCTGTAATTGCTTGATTGTCTTCACCTGGTACTTCGTTAACTTTATTGTTATGTAAATATATTTGACCACCAGCATTTTCTGGGTCTCCAACTTTAGGTTTTCCAAGTAGTAACCATTTAAAATAAGATTTCGTAATTGATTTTGCAAAAGTATTCCATTCATTATGGTCAAATTCCATCCTTGTGTTTCTAAAATGAATGTGAAAATCCTCTGTAACTTCAATAGAAAAACTATCACTAAATATTGTTGATACTTTTTCGATTTTTTTTTCTGACAGAATCTTATGTACTATGCCCATAATTGATTTGTTTATATATTTTTTTTTAGTTTTTAAATGTAATAAATGTTAATTAATTTATTATTACAAAAAAGTAAAATTTTATCTAATAAAAATAAATGATACTTAAATTAACAATCAATATTAACGATTTATTTGATAATACCCTAACAGGAGCTCCAGATTTATTTAATTATTCAACAGATGAAAATGGTATAAATTTAGGGATAAAATATCGATATGAATTTATCAATTTTTGGCTCTCGAAAAATAAAAATTTGAATTTAAATGAAATAGAAAATACAAATTATTTTAAATTTATCTCAAAACCTATTAATGCTCATCCTAGAGATGGTGGTAAAAAATGGATTTATCAAGATCCAAATATCCAAGTGAATAGATTTTTAGAACTTGCAAACTCAATACTAAAAGAAGGTTATATTAAATCTGATTTTTCAAATAAGTTAAATGAGTTTGAGGAAAAAAATTCAGAACATATTGAAATAGATGAAAGCTCTAAAATAACAAAAGTGAACTATAAAAATAGAAAACTTGCAGGACTTATAGAGGTTATGAAGCACAAAAATATTTATGTTGTCTTAAATGGACATCATAGAATTGCTATTATGAAATCATTTCTAGATAATAATATAATTAAAGACAAAAAAATTTTAGTTAAATTTGAGAAAAGTTATTTTTTTGAAAAAGTATATTTAAAAATAATCTCTATTTTGAAATAAAACAAATTACGTTTGCAAAGCTTTAACTAAATACTTTCTGTCAAGTTTGCAATCTTGATAGCCTCTTTTTACCACATTTAAATATCTTTCTGTAGGAAATGTAAATGGTGATTTTTTTACCATTGTGTAGGTCATAACTTTTTTTCCATAGTAATTAAAATAATGTTTTTTATAAAGCACTGGAAAATCCTCATAAATATCTAATTTTTTTTCATCACTTTTAGATATTTCAAATAAAGCACCTGGTACAATAGAATTTTTTTTAAATTCAATATCTGCAGCCCTATACTTGCTTCTAAATGTTAATCTAAAATCTTTTAAATTTATTTTTTTTAAAAAAATACTATCTTTA
>MDSZ01221483.1_pt1 | contig 11992 bp, 6 predicted proteins | sample 811201 | NCBI WGS metagenome assembly MDSZ01 (sample SAMN05326647, study PRJNA326480) | marine metagenome | isolation source: seawater | place: Indian Ocean: North | collected 2010 | reverse complement strand
TAGCCTCAATCGCTCCTCCTTTCTGCCGTCCAAGGTAAGACAATGTTTGATCATTCACATCAGGACTACTAGCAGTCAAGAGAAGTGTTGTAGCTTTTTTACCCACACGACTTCTTAAATATTGCATAATCTCTGAGACAGGAGACGGATTAACTAAAATTCTTTTATCCATCAAACTTTTAATACTTAGCGTCGAGGCTGAAATCAATGCAAAGCCTAAAACCCCTTGGATCATTCTTGAACTGATTACTTTTGAAAAGCTCGTTACCAGGTAACACCAGCCAGAAGCTAAAATAATTGCTAGCAACGGCAAAACTGGCGCGATATAGCGTGGATCCTTATTTGGGCTAAGACTGATAAAAAACCAACCACTTATACAACACGCTGCAAGCCACTTCCAACCAGAAGAAGAAGAAGAAGAAGAAGAAGAAGAAGAAGAAGAGCGAAGAGAAAGGCGTCGAGGAGGACACTTTGAACATGAGCGCGAACGACGACCGGCAAACGCGAGGGCCGGCGAAACGACTCGCGCGACGACAAAATGGACGCGATGATGTCGCGCCTTCTTCCCCCGGAGAAGCGTCGTCGTCGTCGTCGTCGAAGGTTTCGAATAATGCATCGATGCTCGCGCACCTCGGCATCAACCGCCACGCGCTCTTTGAAACCGTCGCGAACGCGTTGGTCGGCGCGTTCGCGTCTGGGAAACAACCGAAAGGTTTGCCGGAACTCCCTCGGACGAAGAGGCTGTCGAAAAACGTGGTGCGAATTCTCGGCGGGAACCCGTCTGCGCTGACGTTACAAGGCACGAACACGTATCTCGTCGGCAGCGGAGAGGTTCGATGGTTGATCGACGCGGGAGACGGGAGAAGAAAGTGCGGGTACGGCGACGCGTTGAGAACGGCGATGAAGGAACACAAAGTGAAACGTTTGCACGGGATTTTACTCACGCATTGGCACCCAGATCACGCGTTCGGGGTGAGCGCGGTGAGGAAAGCGTGCGGCGATGAAAGGCTTCAGGCGTTTAAGATGGTCAGGAAAGAGAAAGGAGAGATAGCCGTGGCGAGAAGGACGGACGAAGACGACGGTGGAGAAGGGAAACATACGAAGGAGAGACGGAGGCATTACGTGGATATACGAGATGGAGATGTATTTAAGTGCACCGGGGCAACGTTGGTAGCGATGCACACGCCCGGCCACGCGGAAGATCACGTGTGTTTTCAGTTGTTGGGTGATGACGACGAAGGCGACGCCGTGTTCGCCGGAGATTGTTTAATGAACGGGAGTACGGCAGAGTTTGAAGATTTGAGCGCGTACTCGAGGAGTTTGAGGAAATTGCTTGAAGCGTTCGAGAAGTCCAACGAGACTAGTAGCGGGAAAACCAAGTTTAGTGACAGCGAAAGAGAGGACGCGACGATAAAACGAGCAAAATGCTATCCTTCGCACGGCGACGTGATTACCGACGGCGAGCGGTTAACTCAGGCGTATTTGAAACATCGAACCTCGCGAGAGAAACAGTTTTTAAGAGAGTTAACGAAGTTTGGTCAGCGAGGTGCGAGTGTTTGGGAACTCACGCGGAAAGTGTACGGAGATATCGTTGGCGTCGTCGTTTTGTTGATGAGCTGCTTAAAAATCACAAAACAGCACTTGGAAAAAATGTCTAAAGATGGGATGGTAATGGTGAGGAGGAAGGAGAGTGAAAACCCGATTATGACTATTCTTACGTACTTAATGGCAATATTATCGCTTGGTTTCTTTGGAGCGTCGGCAACAACGAGGTACGTGGCTGTCATTAGCAACAAAACCGATTGATAGCTTGTATTGATTTTTGTATTTATCGCGAGCTGCGCATGCGCGCTAATACTACATAAGACTTCACATTATAAATAAATACACTAAAACTAGAGAATTTCGTACGTCTCTTTTAACGCGAACGGATCAATCTTCTTTCCTTCTTCGTTCTCGTATGCCATTCTATTCGATTCGCTATCGTAAATTGTCCGTTCCCAACACCCTCGCGGCAACGCTCGAAACATGGCTTCCCTTCCGCCTTCAAGAAACAACGCGCCGTCTCGTTTCGTCCACATTAAACTCGTTTTCGGTCGGACGTAAAACTTTTTGTTAGCTTCACACACCCACTCTTCGTTGCACTCGATCGCTTCGCACGTCGCCCGCCACTTCCTTCCGTGATCCTCTAACGGCCCGCACATGGCGTGCGCCAACTCGTGTCGCAACACGCCCATATACGTCGCAAAATCGTCGTCTAATAAAGCGTACTTGGAAATATAAATCTCCCCTCTCGCTGGACCCATCTCATCTTGTTCGTGTAAATACGTTTTCCCGACGTATGTCTTCTTTTCGTGCCAACCTAAAAACCAATGCTCGTCTAATCCTACTCTCTCGCGTTCGTAACGAAATACTTTTAAAGCAACTCTCCACCTGTTATGCAAAAAAGCAATCGCACCATCAGAGTCGTCGATTGAACACCAACTCCGTCGAAACTTTGAAACGGTGCTTTCATCTATGGATTCTATGAATCCTGAACCACCTCCTTGCCACAACGCGTCTCGATCGAGTCGAGTCGAGCGCGCTTTTGCGCCTTCACGGGAAATACGAGGAGGCTTCCACGAGCGCATCCTTTTCGAAGCGCTCTGTCCAAGTGCGATGGTATTACCGATACGAAGAAGGCGAGAGTCCGTCCGAGACAGAGTGCTCGCGCTCGGGAACGTCATGCGTTCGTTCTTGAGCGGCGTCTCTCCCTCTCTCTCTATCTCTCTCGCTTGCGTGTACTCGAAGTATGTGTACGTGTGCGTGAAATTTTATGATGCCAAACTGTGTGTGTGTGTGTTGTTTTCATATTTGACAATAAACGCTCTCTCCTAAATAAAGAACTAATATGAATTCCTCTTCTATTATCGTTTGCGCTACGTGTGCCTGATTTAGATTTAGTTGTCCACGATCGTCACCTCAACCTCAACTCCCGGTTCGATGGAGATGCTCGTGATTTGCTTCACCAAATCCGCCGGCGAGTGCAAATCAATCAGCCGCTTGTGAATTCTCATGGTGTATCTATCCCACGTGTTCGTACCTTCCCCGCACGGAGCTTTACGAACCGTCACTTGCAACTTCTTCGTCGGCATGCGAACCGGGCCTTTGACCTTCAATCGCTTTTCCTTGGCGCCTCGAATCAAATCCGAGCACACTTTCTCCAAGTTCTTCACGTTTCTGGAGGAGAGGGTGATGCGGATTCTGTGGATGCGTTGCGCTTCGGCATCGCCGGCTTTCGCCGCGGCGGGTTTTCCTTCGACTGCTGCTGACATTATTACGATATCTGCGTCGTTCGAGGGCGAAAGAGAGAAAGAAACAACCCGTCAGCGAGAGAGAGAGAGAGAGAGAGAGAGAGAGGAAACAAAACGCAAAGCAAACACATCCTCTCAAGGCCCTAAAAGCACCAAGAGAGAGAAAAGGACGGGCCAAAATCAAAATCATCGGAATTCGCGCGGAAAAGCACGCGCGCGACCCGGCAAAGACGCCTCGAACGCGCGAAATTCGTACCTCTTTAAATGAACGACTGCGACTCGGAATCAACTCTTTTTTTTTTGCGTGCGCGTTGCGCGTGCTGTTTGTATTCTCGGTGACGTGACAGAAGTGAAGAGATCTCTCGCCCCCTTTTTCCTTTGTTTGGCTCTTCTTCCTCTTTCCTTTTTTTCTCAACCCTATAAAAACCCTAAATATGAAACGTTATTTTTTTTATTTTTTTTTGGATAATTTTCGTCGTCCCGAAAAGATAAAAAAAACATTGGAAAAGATCTCCTTCATAAAAGAAAACTTTGCGTGTCAGCGTCCGAGGGGAGGAGCGCACTCGGAAGAAGAAGAAGAAGAAGAAGACGCGAGGCGAAGAGAGCACCGCAAGTTGTTGTTGTCGTCGTCGTCGTTGAGAGCGTTTTTTTTAAAGGAACAAAAAAAAAAGGCGGAATGGCATCATCATCATCATCTTTAACCGCGAAGAATGGCTCTGCCTTTTTGAAAGGATCGGCATCGAGTAATCATCATCTGAGACGGAACGGAAAGACGACGAGTCGAAACGCGCGCGCTTCGGTACAGACGCGAGCGGAGGTGAAGGAAATTTCTATGCCAGCGTTATCGTCGACGATGACGGAAGGTAAGATCGTTTCGTGGGTGAAAGAGGAAGGGGATGCGATTTCCAAAGGTGAAGCCGTGGTGGTCGTGGAATCAGATAAAGCGGATATGGACGTGGAATCGTTCTACGACGGCTTTTTGGCACACATTTGCGTGGAGGATGGGGAGATGGCGACGGTAGGGGCGCCGATTGCGTACGTAGCGGAAACGGAGGCGGAGATCCCAGAGGCAGAAGCGAAGGCGGCGGCGGCGAGTGGGGGTGGCGCGGCACCAGCGCCAGCGCCTGCGGCGGCGCCTGCTGCGGAAGCGGCTCCGGCGGCACCGGCTCCGGCAGCTGAAGCACCAGCACCAGCGGCACCAGCACCAGCACCAGCGCCGGTTGTAAACACGGGGAGAATTATTGCCACGCCATACGCGAAGAAGCTCGCGAAGAAGTCGAAAATTAAGCTCGAAACCATCAAAGGTACTGGATTGAACGGTAGAATCACCGGCGAAGACGTCGAGAAGGCGGCTGGCATTGCACCGGCGGCCAAGCCTGCGGCTCCGGCGGCCGCTCCGGCTGCTGCGGCACCATCCGCTAAACCCGCCCCGGAGCCGTTACCGGCTCCGGCGGGTACTGCGACTCCGTTACCGGCCATGCAAAAAGCCGTTGCGAAGAACATGCTCCCGTCCTTATCGGTTCCGGTGTCTCGCGTCGCCATGCCAATCTGCACGGATAAATTAGACCAGCTCTACCAAAAATTGAAACCGAAAGGCGTGACGATGACAGCTTTGTTGTCCAAAGCCATGGGTAACGCGTTGGCGAAGCACCCGATTATGTTTGCTTCTTACCATGACGAGTCCCAATCCATCGTCTACAATGATGAGGTCAATATCGCCTGTGCGGTGGCTTTAGACGGTGGTTTGATCACGCCAGTCTTGCGAAATGTTGCCAACACAGACGTTTACGAAGTTGGACGCCAATGGAAGGATTTGGTCGGTAAAGCCAAGTCCGGGAAGTTGGGACCGGCAGATTACGCCGGTGGTAACTTTACCATCAGTAACATGGGTATGTTTGGCGTTTCTGCGTTTGATGCCATCTTGCCGCCCGGGCAAGGTGCGATCATCGCGATTGGTGCGGGTATTAAGACTGTTGTTCCGATCGATGGTATGATTGGAGTGAAGACGATGATGACTGTCAATGTCACGGCGGATCACAGACACATCAACGGCGACGTCGCGGCTGGGTTCTTGAAGACTTTGAAGGAAGTCATCGAAAACCCGGACGATTTGACGTTCTAAAGTAAAATGGTTCTGCTGAGAGAAAAAGAGAGAGTGGATAGCATACGATTTAACATGACGCGTTACTAAACTATATTCTATATTTATTATACACACTTCTTCGCAGCAATCAATAAGATCTAATGGGTTGAACCCCACGAACACTGACACATCGGACACGTACTCTTGGACGAAGTCGTGAACCATTTCATTAGACAATCACCGTGATAGCTATTCGAGCACTGTCTGCATGTCGCTTCCGGTTTACGACCGTTACTTTTCGCGAGAACTTGATAGCAAATCGGACACGGTTCTGCACCTTCGAAGAATTTATCCACAAACTTGGACCATTTCAAGATGGCGATCAAGATTGAACCGCGCGTCGTTGATGTCGTAGTAGTATACGAAACGTCCTCGGTTTCGTAATCCTCTTCCTCGGCGTCGTTCAGCAGGCCACTTCCTGAGCTCAACATAGTTTTCAAACTCAAAAGCCAAAAGCGGCTTCGACGTTCGCTCACGCCGACGCGTTTGCTCTCGCGAGGTTCTGCCGGTTTCAATGGGAACGTTTCCGGGATATCGATTGAAATCTCCAAGAAACTCTCGTCGATGTCGTATCGAGCTACGATTGCAGACATCTTTTCCGAGTACCTCACCGAAAGTGCATTTGATACGTTTTCTGAAGCAAAAGAAGTTCGTAAGTTTTGGAATCTTTCGATGTCAGCAATTTCGCGATCGAGAAACGCTTTGCGGAATATGTTCTCGCAGATGAAATCGAGGTCGTTCACGAAATCTTTTTTTGCTTTCTTCCCGTCTAGTTCACGATAAGCCGAACGCGAAATGGACGGAAAGTGTTCAATGAAAGATCCGACGAGCGCAAGGAATACTCTCGGAGGAATATTTTCTGTCGAAACCAAGCCATATTGCGACCGCACTGGTGCAAATGCTCGAACGGTATCGGCGTAATTCCCATAATCGCACACAGTTATGGAAACTTCCGATGATTTCTCTTCCTGGTAGTCATTTTCATCCTCTACCAAGAGCGATGCGAGCTCATAAAACGGAGCAGAATCCAAAATGCGGCTAAACGCGTTGGAGATGATGGAACTTTTCGAGTTTAACTTCGCAATGTATTGAATCAAACGTAATTTTGCGCGTCTCGGTACTTCAACACAACTCGTCGACAACGCTCGGAAAACAAGAGACCACGCATAATCTGCGTTCTTAACATCAGAGCTACTCTTGATGTCTTCGTCGTTATCTCTAACGCGCGTCGCATGCCTCTCTTCTTTGAGCATTGCAATGAGATTTTCACGAAGGCCATACTTTGCAAGCAATTCTTGCCCCGCCGTTTCCTCCTCTTCCAAATCCATTTTGTAGTCATCATTCTCATCGTTTTCGCTCGTAGCGGCTTCCTGTAACTTTGAATCTCTGTAACGTTTCTCTACTATTGCGTCGATTTTGTTCACATCGTCGTACGAACAATCAATTCCAAAACAAGCAGCGCGAACGACATCGTCCGAGGAGAGCACAGTGAACGCGACGTACGCTGCCTCTCTCGGAGTGAAACGGATATTATCATCCAAAAGCGCGAACAACGCATTCAACGACGAAGACGAGACTTCACTTTCCGGAAGCATCGTTCCTGCAAAATATTCAAAACGTCGCATCGCCAACGAACAACACAACGAGCGTGCAAATATATCTTCTGCCCCGTTGTCAAAGATGGATGCAACCGCCGCCGAAACTTCCCTCAAAATTGGCTCGATGATTCCTTCGCGGTCTTCGCTCTCTTCCGAATGAATGTGCTCGAAGAGTGCAGCTCCGACGTTTATAAATGGCTCTAAAGCTGAAGCGAGTAAAATTCGACGTACTCTGGGCCATTTCGCTCGTGCCAGCGACGTGGCTAAAGTTTGGCCGATCTCTCTGGATTTACTCGCGAACGCGACCACATCGCCACCATTTCTTAGGCTGTGAATATCCACATCCGTGCAAATATCTTCCATAGAGGTCATTTCATCCATGTCTGTGTTGTAATACAAAGAGTATTCTTTCACATCCTCGTCTTCTGGAATACGAGGCGTTGCAACTGCGATTGGGAATCTCTCGATTGAAGCTAAACACGACGATGCGAGTTCAAAAAGATAAAACTTTCGGTCGACGACGAGACCATTACGAACTTCCAGTTTGATTTCTTCTTCGACGACGACGTGCGATACCTGCCCGAGGTAAAGTCGACTACTTCGCGAAAACGCGTCTATCCAACTTACTATGGATTCAAAAACACTTGCCCACGTCTTTTCGTCCACCTCCGAAGCCGTTTTCGCGCTCGAGAGTATTGCCAGATGAATCCTCGCAGAATCGATTTCATTCTCAATGGCAATATCGTCCTCTGTGGATGCGTCGTGAAACTCATCCTCTTCATTCGAACCTCCGGTGAGTGCCCGAAGTCGCGCTGCAGTCGCTTTATCGCTTTGTGACCGTGTTTCGACAGCACGCCACACGGTGAGCGCAAATGCTCCGATTTCGTCCACTCGCCCTCCAGTTCCTTTTACTTTTCGGATATCCATTCTTATGGTTTCGATGTTCTTCTGCAAGGGGTTCGATGTGTAGTGATCAGAAACAAAATACCCAAACAATCGCAACGCTGGGAAAAACGGTTGACTCGTAATGTTCACCGAACGATCTTTGTAGTAAATTTCGATTCTCTCAACGAGGCATCGAAGAAAGGCATCCATCCATTCCCATTTGTGCAAAAGTTTCGGAACAACATGTACGAGTATTCTCGTCTTTTTCGAGCACGAGTCAAACGAAAGAGCAGTTTTAAGAATTGAATCGTCCTGAGGGTACACGCATGCTACCTCTTCGTTCTCCCAAATGAACCCATACGAAATGAGAATTTTCCTAGCGAGTATGAAGTCAGCCGAAGATGGCGTCGACGGCAAAGAAGCGAGTTCCCACACGAGCTGGTCGTTCTGTGTTGCAACGAGCGCGTCGAGTACGGCGTCGCGCAATTTTTCGTGCTTCGCGACGGCCGAAAGAAGTCCACCGTGCTTTGGCGCCAACGCAGACATCGTTGCGATGATTGAATGAGCGCCCGAAACCAAACCGTCGCTATTGTCGGCGTTCTTATTAACATAGGCATCGACGAGTAGGTTCCAACTGCCCAGAGCCGATGCGATGGCGTGTGCAAACTCCGCGGAGTCGCTAATGGTATCTGAAAGTTCCAAAAACGTGTTTGCAAAAACATCGTTTGTGACTTCAAAACATCTGTTTAATATGATGTGCGCAAACTTTGTTTGGACACTCAAAGACGCTACATCGTGATCTCTCACGATTGCCTCCGCGATGTATTTTACTAACACGTTCTTCAACACTGTGTGCGATTCAACATTGCTGTTCGCTTTCATCGCGTCGCTGTACGAAGAGCGCAAGAAGGCATGCCATGACGAATCGCCGTGCGAGAGTTCGCACAATCTCGCAAAGTCACGTGCGATGCCGTCTTCTTCGTCATCATCGTCATCGACATCACTGTCTTCTTCTACACCTTCGACGTTGTCGAACACGTCCTCGTTGTTTGCGATGATATCTTTACATCTATTCATAAACGTAACTGTGACAACTTTTTTGGCCCAAAAGTTGAGAAGCGTTTCTTCTTTCGCAACCTCCGGTGGCGGCGGCCACGAAAAGTCGCACAAAATATTTCGCGGTGTACCCTGAGTTGTTGTCTTTTCAACAGCCAACGACAACGTGTTCAACCCTTTCATATACGCTTCGATGTTTAACGCTGTACGGATAAGTGTTGTGTTGCTCGCAAACGCTTTCACAAAGTCAATTTCCGCTTTGAACGCTTGGCTCGTTGGTGTCAACTCTCCATTTTCACTTTCAACAACAATGTTTTCACACGCTCTCACAAAAGCATCATCGATGACGGTACACTTTAAATCGCGTTGTTTGTTATCCGCGACGAATCTGTTTAGCAGGGCGACAATGTGGGGGAGCGCGTCTTGGAGCATTTGCGTCTTCAAAATATGTTCGCAATGCTTCGACCACGTCTCTGCGCTTGCAAATTTCAAGGCTGCGAAGAGTGATTCAATCGACGTGGTATCCAAGACAGCGGTATAACCACCTTTTTTAGCAGTTTCGTGCTTTTCTTTTCTATTTATCGTCACCCGCCCGATAAAACGAGCAACTTCGTCGGCACCACCGAACGAATCTGGACTGAGTGTCTCGATCGCGAGCGCCAAAAATATATCGTCCGTACCGCCGCATTCCTCTTCGTGCGCTTTTATCGCATTCGCAAAGCTAACCTTCATTTCGCTTATTTTTTCGTGAATTTCCTTGGGAACGAGCGTTGCTTTATTCGCAAGCTCGAGATTGATTGCTTTGAACACCTCGCAGATACCCGCGCCTCTCGACGGATTCTCGTCGTATGAAACGACCAAGAACTTGCCGAGATTTTCCAATTCTGACATGACTATTCTTTGCGGAAATGCCGTTGGCTTGGAGGCGAGAGAGGCTATCGTTTTCGCAGCAACATCTACCCATCTCACGGTGATGTTATCGATACTATTACTATTGCTATTTCGAGCCTCGATGGCGCGAGGAACCCATTTCTCGACTAACACTGCCTTTAAAAGTGCTTCTTTTTTTTCGTCCGTGAGTAACCACCTCAATAGCGCGAACAAAGAGCACTCCATGGAAGCTTTTGCAATTGCGTCTGCTTCAGCGTTTTTTGATTGAAACTGCTCGCAATCCTCCGCACCTTCCAGTGCGGCGTTGACTATATTAACCGTATTTCTTAAACACTCTTCTTCTTCTCCTTTACTAATCCTAGTCGACGAATTGAGCGCAAGAGACGCGAAGAGTGGCAGAACGCACGGCGCGCATCCAACTGCTGCGCCTTCAAAAGCATTTACCATCCCTCTCACGATGGCTCCATCGATTACTGTTCGACTCAGCTCTGGATGGACTTCCCATGCCGAGAGCTTTCTAACTGTCCATTGTGCGTGTGAAAGTCCCGCAACCAATTCCCACACTCTGATTATACAAAACGAATCGTCTTCTCTCTCTATGCGGTTAAAAATGTTTTCGAGCACTCTTTTAGCCGTGTGCTCGTCGCAAAATGAGGCGAATGTAACCACATTCTTATCGTTGTCTCGTTCTTCGCTTTCTGTTTCGCACCTATCCATGAAGAGTTTCCTCAAGCAATCCAAACTGGCACCTCGTAAACTCGTCGAAGATTCCAACATCATCAATTTACGCAGGTGCTCCAAACTTTCTAACGCGCTTTCCAGCGCCGCCATCACTGTCGTAGTTTTTTTCTCTTCGTTCGTCGTTAACGTGATCTCGCCTTCGCGAAACTCTTCGAAACCAAACACGTCGACGACATACTGACCCATTGCTCGTAAGCTCGCACACGCGTCTCGCTCGATGACATCCCTCTCCTTACAATTATTACTACTTTGAACACTCTTCTTCATATTTCCTCCCCCAAACTCTGTCATCGCTCTTTGCACAGACTCTTGCACCAATTCGAAAAAATCCACCGCGACGAACCGCAACGCCTTCGCCCGCCTTTCTTTTGTCGTAAATATCCTCCGAAACCCACTCTCGGCTTCTTTCGCGACGTTCTTATCCCCGTCGCACCTCGCTAAAAGAATCAGAGGTATCGCCAGTGTCGTTCCGATACATCTCGCCAACAGCTTCCCGCTTCTCTCGCACATCAAATTATGCGCCTTCACCGACATCAGCCTCGTCTCATCCGTGTTCGCGCTGCCCTTTTCATTTCTCAGACATTTAGAGTGTACTCGCGTCCATATCGGCATGGCATTCGACGCGATGCTCTCGAATTCGTTTTGGATGTTCGCGGCGGTACCATCGCGACCGCCACCAAAGTTGTTGTTGTTGTTGTTGTTCCTTTCTTTTTCTTCCAACAATTCCATCATCTGCTCCAGCCCTTTCTTCTTCGACTGCGCGTTCGGTTTCGCCGTCAGCGCGATGGCTTTCATCAGCCTCTCCTCGTCGCCATCTCCTCCCGCGCCGAACGACAGTTGTTCCTCCAAAAATCCCTTCGAGGAGCTGCGGTCGCTCGCCTTTGTCGTCGTCGTCGCGCTTGCAATCTCGGCGCTTCCAGAGTACCCGCCGAATCCAAACGTCGTCGTCGTCGTCGTCGCACCGGTGCGTCGGCTCGAGCTGCTCGACGCGGCGGTCCGGTGGGTGTGGGGCCGTTGTTTGCCCCCCATGCTCTCGACGACGACCAAAACGAAAACGAAAACGACGGAAGAGAGAGTCTCTTCTTCTGGTGATTTGCGTTTTGCGCACTTTAAAATAATGTGACGCGAAAATGTTGTGCCTTCCCGATGTCGTCATAAAAATCATCATCCGCATCCAAAATATGCAACGAGGAGGCGCATCATCATCATCGAAGAACGGCATTGGCGGGACGGCCACCGTCTCTCTTCCAACAAAAAGGAGAAACACCAACTACCGCAGGAGACGAGAGACGTCGAGACGCCGCGCGGTGGCACGAGAAGACGCCGCCATTACTCCTCCTTTGCGACATCCTTCTTCTTCTTCTTCTTCTTCTTCTTCTTCTTCT
>MDSZ01138311.1_pt1 | contig 11993 bp, 6 predicted proteins | sample 811201 | NCBI WGS metagenome assembly MDSZ01 (sample SAMN05326647, study PRJNA326480) | marine metagenome | isolation source: seawater | place: Indian Ocean: North | collected 2010 | reverse complement strand
TTTTAAAAAGCGCACTTCTATTTATTGTTGTTGTTGTTGTTGTTATTATTATTATTATTATTATTATTATACACGCGTAGGATATTTATCCAACCGTGACGACAAATAGGATAATGAACAGGGGCAAACTTGCGACGTGGTTATTCACGCTCTTCGTGCTCGTCTTTCGGTACGTCGTGTTATCTCGTCGAGTAGAGATCGTGATGAATCTCCTAATAGAAACAATTGATTGACTCTCTCTCTCTCTCTCTCTCTTTCTCATTACCTACCTAATAATACATACAGAGTACCGGTGTTCTTAAACTCGAAGACGAAGAGCACGTTTGCCCCTATCGACAACTTCGCGGCGTTCGTGACGAAATACTTTAGCGGTACAGATGATGATGGTGCACCGTTACCACAACCACCGGTTATTGCTAGAGCGCTTTTGTATCCCTCCAAACTTATCCCACAACTATCACAAAGCTTAAAGTGCAACGCCAAAGAGAACATGAAAGTGACAAAGATAGAAGGAAAAGAAGACTATAATTGTCCGCCTTATTTTCCCGAATTCGAGTCGTTTGTGACAAGGAAAGAAATCATGCGCACGCACAAGAGACTGGTCAAAACGTTCGGAGAGGATTCTCGAACGATTTACGTCGTGTACATCGGAAGCGTGCTGTTGACGTACTCTGCAGCGTTCGCGTTTTTCAGCGGGACGTGCGGGAGAGTCGGAGTGTACGCGATTGCAATGCTCGCGTTGGGGACTTTGACAAATAGCGGGAAGAGGGATGGAGTGGTGCCGCTGCCAGGTTTATTCATCATTTCGGCGTTAACGTTTACGTCCATGATTTTTGGACGGAAGACGAGAAGACGGACGAAGAATAAGAAACAAAAGACGCGTTAAGAGGATGACTTTTATTTGCTAAGATAATGATGATGTATAGAAAGCCGTGTGTAATATTACAACAATTTTATTAATTAGCCGTATGGTTTGTCCAAACCTATGGACTTGTTTCTAACCGTCGACGGCGGGATTTTAAAGACGTGTGAGAACAAACCTTCTTTACCTTGCTTCTTCGCCTCTTGCATTAAATCAAACTCGCCACCTAAGGAAACCGCGCGCCGGTGATTCAAAGACGTTTTGGCTCCACCACCTCCACCGACACCGCCGCGCGATGCATTCACAGTCTTATAATTGTTCCCATACGGATTTGAAATGTTATCGATGGACATTTCTTCGAGCGCGGATAATTTAGAGGACAATCCACTGCCGCTTCTACGATGACTCCCGTGCTGCGCGGTGACGGCTTGTAATTCCGAAATGCTCAAATCACTGTTTGACCTAGAGTGACTTCCTCTGCGATGCGCGTCGTTGCTAATTTGGTGGTTTTTTTGTACGCCATGTTCGCTTGCTGTCGTCGAAGTCGTTTTGAGATTATTCATTTCGTTCAAACTCGAACCGCTCGAATTATTAGAAAGCGAGGAGGAGATGCCGAGTTTCTTCTCTAAATTTTGTCGGCACTCGCGTTCTTGCTCAAGTTGCGTTCGACTCGATTGCAATTTCGTTTTCAACGTTTGCTCGCGAGTTTGGTACTCTTGAATTCGTCGCTCGAGTCTCTCAATTTTTGCGAGTAGTTTCAATTCTCGAATCGTATGCGAGCCGGCATCGGTTGGATTCATTTTCGTTTCTCCCACATCTGCCGCCCCAGCGCCATTGCTATTCGCTGCGCAGCTCAAAGTATCGTCGAGTAAAGAATCGCTACTCGCGGTAGTATTCGGAGGCGTATTTCTATCTTTTGAAAGTCGTGGTGGCGGTGGTGGCATTGATAAAAACGGGTCATGGGTTACAGCATCGGTGGAAGAAGGTTCGAAACCGACCCAATCTTGCGATACGGCTGGTGCCGTTTTATCATCACCTCGCGTCGTCGTCTTTGTCGTCGTCGTTTTTATTTCGGGCACTTGCTGTTGTTGTTGTTGTTTAGGAAAATCGTTCGGGTCTTTTATCAACCGCAAGGCTCTTTTTTGTGCCTCTGCAGCGCTGATTCTATCGTCTGGATCGAGTTTACACAAATCGCGAACTAACGCGTCTATTCCCAGAATAGGATTGGGAAATCCGTGCTCTTTACTATTTTTTTTGCCGTTTGGAGTGGCTCGTAAAGCCGAGGCGTTCCGGCTTCCCGCACCTCTGCCACTCAATGAACGCAACATAGCCTCCGAGGCATCGCCAAACGCCAACTCATCATACGCGAGCTCGTGCAAAAAACATCCGAGTGCCCACAGATCAGCCGCCATCCCCGGAGGCTTCTGAAACCTCCAACAATCCCACATCTCTGGCGCTCTGTACGCCGGTGTCGTTTTTGATTTCATATCGTCTTGAGTTCTGTGGCGTTCGCTCGCGTCTTTATACGTGTATTCCGTTGTAGGCGCAAACTCGCACGATCCGAAATCGCACACTTTATAGAGATTCTCAGACTTGGAAAAAAGAACGTTTTCGCGTTTTATATCCCAGTGACATAACTTTGACTCGTGCATGGTTGCCAATACGTTACACACCGCCAAAAACGGTTCCAACATCTTCTTTAGTTCTTTTTCGCTAGTATTACTATCGCTATTACTATTACTCGCGCCACTTTCATTACTAAACGATTTCATGGACAGATCTCCATCACACAACTCCATGCACATGCACATCCTGTACGAGCGCTCTCTCGAAGAGACTCGTCTTTCATCCGCCGCTCGGATTTCCGCGCCGAATAAAGTCACCACGTTCACATTCTTCGATAAGGACTTGTGCACCGATAATTCCGTTTTCGCCTTCTTAACGAACGTTGAGTCGTCCGGTAACTCCAACACTTTCATCGCGCAATAAAAGTCTTCTTGACTGTTAATATTCGTATTAGCAGCAACAGAAGATGAGGAAGACAGAGCTGTCGTTGGAGCTTCGAATTTCGCTTTATACACCACCGCAGATGCACCAGAAGAGGAAAGAACTTCCACCAAACGAAACCTTTTCCCTTCCACTTGAATAGTTTTTCCGAGAAGGAGAGATCCTCCTTCCGGATGGTGGTTATTCGTGAAATTGCTTTTATTCCCCGACGAGGAGAAAAACTCCCGGGAGGAAATCTGCTTTAGCATTTTCTTCATCTTTCGTATTACGTGTGCGCACAAGGCATTCACTCAGTCAGTCATCCACTCACTCGCTCGTTCTCCCCTCTTTTCGTCGATCGATCGACTCGAGAAAGAGAGGGAAAAGACGCGCGTCTTTATCTCTGGCGTTTTCCGTCTCCGTCGCACTCAACACGAAGACGACTCATTTTTTGGAAAAAGAAAGAAAAAAAAAGGTGCCTGGCAAAAAAAACACCTCTTTTTTATTAGTCTTGTGTTTTGCATCACATTTTTATCACACTTTTTGTCTTTGTTAAAAAGTCGTTTACTAGTACAACGTAGAGTAGCATAAGTGTTAGTAGTGTAGGAAGAGTTCGTTCGTTCGTTCGTTCGTTCGTTCGTTCGTTCGTTCGTTCGTCCTCGCACACAAAAAGGTCGAGCCGAAGAAGAAGAAGAAGAAGAAGAAGAAGAAGACGGTGCGCGTAAACGATGAAGGGGATCGAGAGCGAAGAGTTTTCTTCTTTTGCGTCTAAAAGCGATGACCACGCAAACGCACCCGAACACCCGACGGACGCGAATACAACGAGTGCATTAGAACGAGGTAACGGAGGTGACGAAGAAGAAGAAGAAGAAGAAGAAGAAGCCGTTCGCGCTGCTCAACCTGGTACGAGAAACGAGACGCGAGAAGAGAGGAAAAAGGAGAAGCAGTCTGTTGGAGTGGAAGGAAAAAATCAAAAAGACGGTTTACGACGACGGCGAAGCGGAAGAGGGAAAAACGACGCTAAAGAAGATAAAGATGATGATAACGATGTTGATGCTCACGATGATCCAAACAAGAAACTGGAAAGACCGCGAGGAAAAAGACCACCGATGGAGAATTTTATCGTGCGTTTTCTTCGGATTCTGTGGACGTACATAACTATTCTATTTTCGCTCTCGATGGATGCCGTCGTGTTCTTCTCACCGTCGACGAAATCGAGACATCGAGCGAGAGGACATCATCACCACCACCACAACGAAAAAGAAACAAAAGTTAATCCAACGGATATAAACGATGCAGAGTTTTACGATTTTGTGAAGAGCTCGCGGCAAATGATGATGAAAGAGATTGGGAAAGAAAAACAACATCACGCGAACAATAGAAGCGAGAGGCCCGCGGCAAAGTCTAGACAAAAAGCCGTCGCATCATTGACGCAAGAACAATACGAAATTCGCCTTTTGAAAGCACGATTGGCAGAGCTCGAGCAAGCATCGAGAGGGTGAATGAAGTAAGTACGAGGAGTAGTAAAGCACTTAGTTTTGAATTCTAGTAAAGTAGTATAAGTAGTATTTTACAGCGCATTTTTTATCCACCGCATGTCCGCACAAAGCATATCGTCTTTGAGAGAGTACATCGCTTGCTCTTGTGGAATGTTTAAGCTTACCTTTTGCAACCGACGCATGTATCCAGGGTCGGCCAATACCAAACGCATGGAATGTAGGCGACACACGATGGTCGTTTCGAAACCCGTTGGAAGCGATTGCACAGAATGGTTCATGCACAGCTTCTCGTGAACTTCGAGAACGTCGGAGACGTACACTTCTTTATAGCCAAGTTGTCTCGTGCGCAAAAGTAAAGCTGCGAGGAAAATCCGTTCGTGCTTCGAAAGTCCTTTCAACATTTTCATGTACGTCGCCGAAAACATTTCGTTTTGCGCCTTGGATATATCGCTTGGCCCGCATCGAGAGACACAGTTCAATTCTCCTGATTCGCGTTCGCGCTCGATCCTCGCCTCGGCGATTTCGATGCCTCTCCGGCACAACTCCAAAGCCCTTCGGGCGTCGCCTGAAATTTGCGCCACTTTCATGCTAGCCAGCTGCACTGCATTTTGCGTAATCGCGTCGTATTTACCGTCACCGCTATAATCACCCGTCGAGCGTAAGCGTGCTTCGATAATTTTTATCAGTTCGGATGTGTTGTATGGATTAAATGTCACCCGACCAGAGCCTAGGCGAGATGCGATTTTCGGCAACAAACGCTCCGGTAAATCCATCGTATTTGCAATGCCAATGACAGCGATATTGCTCGCTTTGTACGTCGGCCAATCAAATATGTTATACAATACAGATTGCGTTTGCGTGACGAGAACATCGAGCTCGTCCACGACGAGAACGAGCACTCTTCCATCCGACTCTTTGCCTTCCTTGAACCGTTTTTCGAGCCATTCTGCCGCGCGGCTCGGTGAAAATCTTCTGCCCGTGAGCTCCTCTGCGATTAAACTATAGGCATGTTGCGGCGTTTGTAGCCTCAAACCGTTCATTTCGATGTGGGTAAACTTTGGGACTTTCTTATTAGCGGCTTCTTGGCGCAACGTTCTTATAACTTCGCGAACTGTTGCCGTTTTCCCAGTGCCGGGAACGCCCGAAATGTAAAGCGAGTTGCCGAGACATGAAGACGCACCACCGTACCCACCGATCGCATTTTTAGTAAACTGCATGATCTTTTCACGCTCCTTTTCTCGACATTCTAACTTCGCCGGGACAGAACTCAACTGTAACGCTTTTCTCGCGCGCTCAATTGCGGTGCGCGACCCATTATTTTGAGCCGAGTCTATGGCCAAGACGCCAGATTTACCCAAGCCAATGGCTTCTTTCCATTCTGACGATGCATTCGCCCCTTTTTTAGATGCCGCTGCTTTCTTTGCCGCTGCAATATCTGCTTTCGTTTGTCGCACGTGTGCTGCCCTTGCTACCTTTCTTTTCTCTTTTTGATTATCGTAATCTTCATCGTCGTCTGAGCTTTCGGTTTCGCTCCACAGGATATTTTTAGCCTCGGCATCAAATTCATCTTCCGAGAAATCAGAGTCTTCCCATTCGGTTCTCCGCCGAAAGCGGGAAAAGTTTTGGTCGTATGAATACTCACACATGTAGACGTCGTCGTCGCCGCCAGAGGAGCGGAACGCGGCAGGCTCGAGAACTTTTGCGCGCATAAGGATCGCGGCACAGTTTTCCTCCTCTTTCGTGTTCGTAAGAAACACTTCTCGGCGAATGTGATGACGTTGCCTTCCCGTGTGCGTATGTTCCGGTAACACGTACAAGCGAGCGATAAACTTGAATGCCTCCTCTCGAACTTTTGGATCTTCGTCGTTGAGTTCATCTACGTTTGCCCAGATGCTCTCGATTCTAGCTAAGCAAAGTCTCCCTGCCAGAAATTCACCGCAAGGTGTGCGCCTCTCGTGGAAATTTTGCGGAGCGGCAATACCAGAAGGTGCAGCAACGCACATTGGACAACTCCAAAATGTCTCTTCTGGCACGTGATCTAGTTTTAAACACTGAAGATGCCATGATCTCACGCAATAATCGCACTCGAGCATTTCTGATTCGACTGCTTTGCCATCCGCGCCTTCCTCGAAGCCCGGCATTTTGCAAAGCTCACAGATGTGGTCCACATCTTCAGGAAAATCAACCGTTTCTGGAGTACACACGTAAACATCGTCACCGACTTTGAACACTTCGTCTTCAACTTTAACTTTTCTGTAAAACTTCTTTTTGTTCCACTCCCCTTTCGGAGATCTCTGTTGCTTGCTATTTCTATTAGAAGGTAAAGCTAAAGCAAGAGCAGATTTGGAGCTCTTCATTTCAGACGTTCGCACGTCATTCTTCTCCGTCAAAACGTGCCCTTTTTCGTTGCGAGCGCGGTTTTCTGACGCTTTCTTCCCTTTAGTTGCCTTGGTGTTATTTTCGTTCTTCCATTTTTTCTTCGAGTTCATCATCGACACATCACCTTCGTTGATGTTCCGCTTCTTCTTGTTCCGGTTTCTGCCATATCTTTTTTCTTCTTTTTTAAACAAATCAAGGTCTTTGTCTGAGTTTTCTTCTTTTTCAGGCGAGACGTACACTATCGGTGCTGACATTCTATTCTGTTTTGGAGATACAAGGTATCGGCTGCGTTTATTTGCATCAGCCTCTTCCTTTTCGAAGCCGTTGTCGTTATCGTCTTCGGCGGCGGTGGCATCAGCATCAGCATCACCAATGTCGTTCACGTAGGCCAAATGCTTCTTCGCGTATGCAATCCCCTCTTCTTTATTGTCTAAATGATCGTAGATTGCCGTGTAAAGCGTTCTCAAATCTTCGAGACACATCACTTCTAACTCTTCATTCTTTTTCCCTATGTACCGAAACAACTCCTCATCATCATGTTCATTGAAAAGCCTCAGCAGCTTAACCCTGCTGAAGTTATCCACGCCTCCTCCCTTATTGACGGCATCCATAACTTTCCGTTTCCGCTCGGTGTCCAACGGTTTCCCTTCTCTTCGTTTATTACTTTTATTGTTATTGTCATTCGGAGGAGACGCAAAACCATTATTATTTTCGCCCGTGGTCTTCTGTTTCTTTCGCTCCCGATTTTGAAAATTATGCCCGTGTTTTGCTTCGGTACCTTTACTGCTACCATTACCAGTCGCCTTATCTCGTGCATACGCGACTAGCTTTTGTAACTCCAAATTTGCTGGCCCTTTCTTCTTCCCCTTCCCTTTGTTCTTGACGTTCTTATTCTTCTTTGCCTTCGTCTTCATCTTCTTTGACGTCTTTCAAAACACCACCAACTCTCGTCCCCGAATCACTCTTTTTACGAAGAATGATCCTTTTCTGCGTTTCACAAAGCGCCTCGACTCTGTCAAAATAAACAAGTATTTCTTCTCCGTCGTTCGCACCGCGCGCGAAGACGTCCTTTGCGCGCGTCGTGTTGATATTCGTGCCTATATCGAGGGATTTTTCTGGCGAGAAAGAGAACTTTGAGTTGTCTTTTACTCAAAAAATAGAGAGCTGATGATGATATTTTCGACGATGAATAATTTTTGAATTTTTTTTCTATTCGCACGGGTTTTACGGGAGAAAAAAAACGCGCAAAAAGCGCTCTCGAAGAGGGAAGAGAAGAGAGCGAAAGTGGTAACATGTGCACGCGATGATGAGTGCGATGCGTTGTTCTGCGATTATGCTGAATGCGTTGATACCGCCCCGCGATGCTTTTACTTCTCATCTTTATCATCGTCGTCGTGCGAATAGGAGAAAGATGCTGTGCACCACTTCCCGAGCGGTGATACGCACGACAACTACGCGAAGAACTTCAGAAGAAGAAGAAGAAGAAGAAGAAGAAGCGAGCAGAAGAAGAAGAAGAAGAAGAAGAAGAGAACATAAAGTGATCCCTCGAGCGCGTCGTAAGGAAAGAGCTGAACAAGAACAAGTAAAACAAGAAGATTTGCTCGCGACTCTAGTACGAACGTGTTTTGTGGATATCAACCGACCGCCAAAAGAGGCAGAAGAAGTGGTCGAGATATTGAGGGAGAATTGGTTCGATGACATTGACGCTTTGATATCCAGTGAAGACGGGACGATTTTAGTGAAACCAGAAGAGTGGACGGCGATGAAACTACCGATGAAGTTGTACAACGCGGTCTTGGCACGCTTGGCGGGTTCATCAGGAGAAAAGAATAAAGCAAAAGATGACGTCGAGCATTCGAAAGCAACGGCGAAAGGGACAGAGGGAGACGAGGATAAAGCAGTTCCTATGAAATTCACCGACATCGATGGATGGATAGGAGGTGATCTTCCTCTCGATGCCCGTTTGCCTTTACAATCGAGACTATACTTTGAAGATAATGATAAAAAGAAATCGTCGACGGAATACAGGACGAATAGACGACCGGGAGACGTGCCTTTGAGCGAGCAGCGCGTGACCTCGCGTCGAAGATTGCCAGATTACGCGATCAGCGAAAACAATCTACCTAAAACGCTCGAGAAAGAGCTCGATAAATTCGTTCGAGATATGACGACGCGACGCGTCGGGCAACAAGGCGTCCCAGTTCGTGCGCAGACGGTAAAAAACCATCGCGATGTTGCTCGAGCTTTTTGTGGGTATTTGATTAACGTGAAGGGCTTGGATGAGAACGCTGAAAACTACAGCTTAAAGGATGCGTTTCCGTCTTCAGATTCTGAAGGCGCGCAGTATGCCATCGAGTACATGCAATGGATGGTTGAGACGCGAGGGATACTAAGTTCCACGGAAGATGCGTACGTGCGTTCGCTCATTGCTGTTGCAAAATGGCTCTACCCTCCGTTGACAAAATCATCATCGGCATCGACATCATCAGCATCTTCCAGATCCAATAAAAATAAGAACTCTTTACTATCAAGTACTGGTGAAAAAATCAATACGGATTTAGTGAAGGAACTGATGCGATTGCAACGCGGTTCGAGAGCGCGTGCACGAGTGGCCCCGAGAGCGGCGGACGAATCCAAGAAATGGTTAGATTGGCCAAAATATCTCGTTCTGGTCGAGTGTTTGAAGCTCGAGTGTGCCGGCTTCGATAAGCGCGGTAAGCCGAGGAATAAAGCAGACATTGCAAGAAGCATACAACTTTACCTCATGTTCGCGGTTTTAGCATGCGTACCCGATCGCCAGCGAACGTTGCGTGAGTTGGAACTTAACCGAACGTTGTTTTATGACTCGTCCACGAAAATGTGGTTAATTAAGCACAATGCCGCCGATTATAAGACCGGGAACGTGTATGGCACGCGTCCGAATTTGGTACTTGACCCGCGCATTTATCCAGGTTTGGAGCTTTGGTTGAACGAATACCGCCAGACGTTTGAACCGAAACATAATTTCGTCTTTACGAGACCAAACGGCCAACCATACACTGCGTCGGAGTTGTCACGAGCATTCTCGCGATGCGCTTTACGTGTGACGGGACAAAAGGTCAATCCGCACTTGGTACGAGATATGATTATTACACACGTAAGAGGCCAAGGCGTTGCCTCTGATAACGAGTTAGAGGCATTGGCCATGTACATGGGACATTCATCCGCGATGCAAAAAGGCACTTATGACCGAAGAACTACCTCGCAAAAGGTAGCCCCAGCGGTAAGCTTGATGTCGCTCGTGAACAAAAGCACCAACAAGAAGGACGTGTAAAGTTTTAGATTATGTTGTAAATTGCCAGTAGTTTTAGTGCTAGAGTTAAATTGTAATAGAATTTGATGTAAGTTTTAGCGTGGTATCTGCGAGCAACTCGAGGAGCGATTTCTATTCTGTGTGTGTTTGTGAGTAGTCAATAAAGTCGAATTCATCTTCACCCAAAATTATTATTTTTTTTTTCTCAGAAGAATCTTTACAATTTCAGCGGTAGTCGAAACTCGCCCGCTCAACTCCTCTTGAACGTGAGAGAGAGAGAGAGAGAGAGAGAGAGAGAGTTTTCACACTTAACCACACTGCCTAACGAACTTGTCACAACACCAAAACACCTTCTTCTTCTTCCTCTTCACCACGTCAGGAAAACACCTAAATTTCTCTCTCTCCACTTTTAGGGGGCGGAGGTGATCGAATTTGCCTTCTGCGCGCGCCTTTGTATACATACATATACATACATAAAAAGGAAAACCATACGTAAAATATGACTGTCACGGCGAAAGACCGGTTGATCTTCACCTTATCCGCCTTGAAAGGCTACTCGGTCGACGTGCAACTCACGTCCGGACTGTTACTCAACGGCGTCTTAGCCGACACTCGAGAAATTGAAAGTCACATCGTTTTGGCGTACGCGTGGACTCGATTTCTTACGCCTCGAGGTCCAAACGGAGAAGAACCGAAGAAAGCGCCAAGAAAGAAACCGGACAAGTTGAAGAAAGTTCTGTTGGAGGACATTGCGTGGATTCAAGCGTTCAACGTTGGGATGTCCGACCTGGCCTTGGGGCCATCTCGAATGAACGACATGAATGACTTTACTGATGGGGGGATTTCCAAAGGCGCAACGGGGCAAAATCGAACGTTGGTCGCTTGGACGCCCGGAGACGATGATACCTCAGCCAACGTTGGGGGGTTGGAAGACGGACAAGGAGGAGGTGGACGATCAAATGGACGATTTGATACAAAAGGCGGCGCATGGGGAAGGAGGGCACCGCCTGGACAATGGGATCAGTTCGCCGCTAACAAACAATTGTTCGGCGTGGAAACTAAATTCGACGAGTCTGTTTATACGACACAAATCGACAAGTCCAAAATTGGCATCTCTGAAGAAGAAGCCGCACGAATCGCGAGAGAAATTGAGGGTAAAGTGTCCTCGAATCCGCACGTTGCGGAAGAGAGAAACCAAAAACTCATCTCAGATTTTGACGATGACGAAGAAGCGAAGTATTCGTCCGTCTCGAGAGCACCTGGTAGTGAAGGCTTCAAAGCGGCGCCGCCACCGTCGAAACCAGCGTGGGGATCAACAGCTGGTAAAGTGCCCGCGGGTGTGGCATCTATGGCGGACGCAAAGAAGACAACGGCGGAATCCACTACGCCGGTGGCGCAACAAGCACCCACTGCTCCGGTGACGGCAGTGAAAAAAACGCCGACTGGTTCGAAACTATCTGCTGATGCGCCAGCCTTTACTTTGTCTGCGAAAGCTTCTGCTTTCATCCCGACGAAGAAGCCCGCTGTGGCCGTTGCTGCACCGCCAATGCAATCGCAGGACGCCATTAGCGCCGCGCAACGAGCAGTCATCATGAACTACCAGGCACAGATGGCACAAATGAACATGATGATGGGGTATGGCATGGGCCCTGGTGCTCCGTATGTTAACCCAATGATGCAATACGCGCCACAAATGCACGTTGGTGGTCAATTTGGAGGAGACGGTGGGATGCATCACATGGGTGGTGGAGGCTATCAAAGAGGAGGTTTCCAACATCATCAACAACAACACTATCAACAGAGGCAAAATTTTCAACCGCAACAGCAACAAATGAAACAAACACCACCTCCAGCAGCAGCAGCGGAAGAACAACAAACTCCCTCCTCCGATTAGCGGATAGTGTTAGGATTATGGTTAGGGAGAGAGAGAGAAAGAGAGAAAGAGAGAGAGAGAGAGAGAGAGAGAGGGAGAGAG